>PDWI01001354.1_pt1 | contig 40516 bp, 38 predicted proteins | sample 1430891 | NCBI WGS metagenome assembly PDWI01 (sample SAMN01162508, study PRJNA174530) | Oral metagenome, whole genome shotgun sequencing project. | biome: Marine environment; feature: Marine mammal; material: Swab sample of the gingival sulcus; isolation source: swab sample of gingival sulcus... | reverse complement strand
AGAATATAAATCCCATCATCGGGAGAAGAGCCGTCACCCAACTTACCAATATACATACCGGGACGCATCCGGATATGTTCTTTCCAGTCCAGCGAACGTATATTATCTTCTGTATATTGGGTGTTTTGTGGCATTTTATCGTATCATACTCAGTTTGCAAATTTAAAATTTATCAGTCTAAATTAAAATTTGAACCTATATTTTTATCAACAGCCCGTTTTCCGCATTATTCATCACACTTTTTGACCGTAATATGTAAGCCAATTACATTAAAATATATCCCAATCAAACAGACCCGAAACAGATCGCCCATTATCGGGGTATCGTTTTATCATTATCTTAGCACATCATTAGAATCACCCCCATATCAAAACTGCTGAACGTATAAAATACAAGCACGGATAAGCCGTTACATTATATGAGATCAAACTCAAATCAACCAACATGAATCGAATCAAATTAATTTTAAGTTTAGTGTCCATCATCGCACTGCAATCCTGCGACAATCAAGAGCAAATCATTTGGGTAAGCGGTATAGAGACAACCTGTACAACCGGCACAGGCGTCATACCCTGCCTCAGTATTTCCCAAGGCAAAGATTTAGACCACGCCCAATGGACACCTTATTACGATACCATAGAGGGCTTTAGATTTGAAAAAGGTTATCTCAAAAAACTCAAAGTCAAAACAATATCTATAGACAATCCACCCGCTGACGGTTCATCTATCAGATACAAACTGATTAAAGAATTAGAAAAGAAAAAAGATCTCCGGACAGCGATTGATGGTCATTGGCAGCTGGACAAAATCGACGAACAGCCTTTAGCTTCCGGTATGACACCCCCAAAAATGGACATCATAATTCATGAAATGCGTATCATAACCACAAGCGGATGTCATGCTTATATTGGGGATATTACCGGCTTAACCAACCACAACATCACTATAAAAGATATAGTAAACACCCATAAAATCTGCACCAACAACGCTAAAGACAACACTTACACCAATGCATTGCAAACGGTCAGCGCCTTTGAACTTAACAACTACAACCTGTTGCTTTACGACAAAGACGGGCATCAAAAACTATCATTTGTACGTGTAGAAGAAGGTATCGCTCCGGCACAACTACACGACATCTGGATAGCCGTAACTATAAACGACCGTCCTCTTGACCGGGAATACCCTCTACCGTCTTTATACATCGACCTGACGACAATGACTGTTTTCGTTAATGACGGTTGCAACGAATTTTCGGCACCACTGACAAAAATAACGGACAAGCAACTATTATTGGGAACGTTCAACGGCCCTCAAAAAAAATGCCGCGGTTATGATCCTCAACCATTTCTAAAAGCCCTGAAAACAGTTACCAACTTTAGTTTGGATGGTCTTAAACTCAACCTGATTAATGATAAAGGAGAAACAGTACTCACCTTTCAAAAAGGAGATTAGATTTTTATACTTATGGGTTATCACAACGTTTTCAGCCTATAATAAACTGGAAAAACCTTGACAAATAGTGTCCTAATGATATCCGTTCATTTTTTCCATTGATGAAAAAGGTCTTCAGACCTTTAAAACTCTGTGTCCTCCGAGTCCTCCGTGGTTTTACCTCACAAACAACCTCAAAGTGTGCTTAACCTTTGTAAGCAACTGCGTACAAAAAAACACAATTTACAGCCGGCAGTAACCAAAGGCTAATAGCTAACAGCTAAAAACCTCTGTGGTAAACCCTAAAAACTTAGAGTTATATAGAAAAACGCCTGTTATAAAAGAGTCACCCCAACATAACGGGTAATATTTGAAATAATCTTAAATTTGCGGCAAACAAACAATTTTATGTTAGAAAAACTACAAGTGGTCAAACAGCGGTTTGATGAGGTATCTGACCTTATCATACAACCTGATATTATTGCAGATCAAAAACGTTATGTTGCCATCAACAAAGAGTACAAAGACCTCAGTAAGGTCATGAAAAAGATAGAGCAATACGAAACGTTTTTAAACCGCATAGAAGAAGCTGATGAACTCATCAAGTCTGAAACCGATGAGGAGATGATAGAGATGGCCAAAAGTCAGAAAGAAGAAGCTGAAGCCCATATCCCCGAATTGGAAGAGACGATTAAAATGATGCTTATCCCCAAAGACCCGGAAGATTCTAAAAATGTCATGATGGAAATACGGGCAGGAACCGGTGGTGACGAAGCGAGTATTTTTGCCGGGGATTTGTACAGAATGTACACCAAGTTCTGTGCCTCTCAGGGATGGAAAACAGAATTGGTTGACCTCAACGAAGGCACATCCGGAGGATTTAAAGAAGTTATTTTTTCTGTATCCGGAGAAGATGTTTACGGTACACTGAAATTTGAATCGGGGACACACCGTGTACAACGGGTACCTCAGACAGAAACACAAGGACGGGTTCATACGTCTGCTGCTACCGTCATGGTATTGCCGGAAGCTGAAGAATTTGATGTGGAAATCAATCCCGCCGATGTGCGTATAGATTATTTTTGTGCTTCCGGTCCGGGAGGACAATCGGTAAATACCACTTACTCTGCCGTCAGGCTAACCCACGAACCCACAGGTATCGTTGCCCAATGTCAGGATCAGAAATCCCAGCACAAAAACAAAGACAAGGCTTTTCAGGTTTTAAGATCCCGTCTGTACGAACGGGAATTGGCCAAAAGACAGGAAGAAGAAGCTGCCAAACGTAAGACTTTGGTTTCCAGCGGTGACCGTTCTGCCAAGATTCGCACCTATAACTATCCGCAAGGACGTTTTACCGACCACAGAATCAACCTTACCATTTATGATCTGGACGGTATTATCAATGGTGACCTCAGTAAAATAATTGAAGAGTTACAATTGGCTGAAAACACAGAAAAACTTAAAGAGTTAGGAGAGACTATTTAAGGCTGTTTCCGGTTACAAAACAAATGACCGGTTCTGAGGCAAATGCCAGAATGCAAACAATCATAACATCCTTATAACCATTTTCTTAGCAAAGGAAATGGTTTTCTTTTTTAATACATTAACGCACCCTTACGTCCGGCAAAGCATAACACTCTTATCAGATGGTTTTTGACAGAATGATTGTTTGCCGATAAACCGGATAGTACAGGCATTTGATTACAAACTGACAAGGGAAGCGGTCAAACAAAACCCTTCGACAATAAAAGTCCCCCAATGCCGTTACAATAAACAGGTTATGACAATCCTGTGAAAACAACTATGACAAAATAGACTAAAGCTAATTTTATCATTTATTTTACCATCATTTACACTTTGTTTAACCTTTTTTTAGTTACTTTTGTAAACTTTTGAATTATATATTTTTTAACTTGAAGACGTTGTAATGGGTTTATTTGATTTTTTAACCGAAGAAGTAGCCATAGATTTAGGAACTGCCAACACGCTTATCGTTCACAAAGGACGTGTAGTCGTTGATAGTCCATCTATTGTTGCCAAAGACAGAAGAACCGGCGAGATATATGCCGTAGGTCAGGATGCTATGTTGATGCAGGGAAAGACCCATGAAAACATCAAGACCATATGGCCTTTGAAAGACGGGGTTATTGCAGATTTTGATGCTTCTGAGCAAATGATCAAAGAATTTATCAAACGTATTCCCGCCATCAAAGACAAACTGGTGGCTCCTGCATTGAGAATGGTTATCTGTATTCCTTCGGGGATTACAGAAGTAGAAAAACGTGCCGTGTATAACTCTGCGGAGAAAATGAAAGGAAAAGAAGTTAAGCTCATTCACGAGCCTATGGCGGCAGCTATAGGTATAGGGATTGACATCATGCAACCTAAAGGAAACCTTATCATTGATATAGGCGGGGGTACCACAGAGATTGCCGTCATTGCTTTGGGTGGTATTGTTGTAGATAAATCCGTAAAAGTAGCCGGTAACGTCTTTAATTCTGATATCGCTTATTATTTGCGTACACAGCACAACCTGTTCATCGGTGAAAGAACTTCTGAAATGGTAAAAATTCAAATAGGTGCTGCTACAGAAAATCTGGAAAACCCACCGGAAGACATGTATATTCAGGGACGTGACTTGCTGAGTGGTAAACCCAAACAGATACATGTGTCTTACAGAGAAATAGCCAAAGCCTTGGATAAATCCATCATCAGGATAGAAGATGCTTTGATGGAAACCCTGGCTCAAACACCACCGGAACTCGCAGCAGATATTTACAACACAGGTATCTATCTTGCCGGAGGCGGATCCATGTTGAGAGGACTGGACAAACGTCTGTCCAAAAAAACAGACCTTCCGGTTTATGTAGCCGAAGATCCGTTAAGAGCCGTCGTAAGAGGAACAGGAATAGCGCTTAAAGAACGTGCTAAATACAAAAGTGTCTTGATATAGAACAGACTTTTTTTGAGATGTTGATATGTACCAGATATTCAATTTTATTTCAAATAACAAATCATTCCTGTTATTTCTATTTTTAGAATTAGTTGCGTTAGGATTGGTCATAAACACCCATTCTTTCCACCAAAGCAAAAGTCTTGCCTTCTTACAATTCTATGCGGGTAACATTCAACAAACATCATCGGGTATTTATGCCTATTTTTCTTTAAAGTCTGTCAATAAAACATTGACCGATGACAATACGACTTTAAAAAATCAAATCAATCTCCTGAAACAACATCAACCACCGGCTCAAAATGACACAGATGTGACCTTCTCTTATACTAATGCAAGGGTCATCCACAATACCTTTTTAAATGCCAATAATTATCTGACACTAGACAAAGGCGCTAATGACGGTTTAAAAGAAAATATGGGAGTGGTCACCGAACATGGACTGATAGGGATCATCATCAATACTTCTCCAAAATTCAGTAAAGTTTTATCCCTGCTCAACTCCAAAGCAAGTTTTAATGTCAAATTGAGTAAGAGTAATCATTTTGGAAGCCTGCAATGGAATGGCAAAGATTTTAGAATTGCCCAGCTCTATGACATTCCCGTTCAAGCTCAAATAGAAGTGGGAGACAGTATCATCAGTGGGACCCATTCGTTGTTTTTCCCTGAAAACATCCCGGTGGGCATTGTAAAAGATTTTACCATTGACAACAAAATGTATAAAGTGATCAATATTGAGTTATTTGAAGACTTTAGCGCATTGAACTATACATATATTGTAACTAACGAAGATCAGGAAGAATTAAAACAAGTCGATCAGTTTCACCTTGAATAGACCAGCACTGACATACGGTTTTTGGATTGTGTTATTGCCCTTGCTACAAGCATTGGTCTTTAATCACATCTACCTTTTTGGCTTTATCAATCCGTTGGTCTATATTCTATTCATCGTCATTTTTCCTTTTGACAGCAGTAAAACCAACCTGTTAATCCTGAGTTTTCTGCTGGGTTTCAGTATAGACCTTATCAGTAATGAAGGCGGCATACATACGTTTGCCTTGGTTTTTGTTGCTTTTTTCAGGTTACTCATCCTTAAAATCATCAAAAGTGAAACTGTTTTTGATGATGAGTTAATCTCGTACAGAAATCTATCTACCGCAAACTTACATCTTTGGATTTTCACCTTGATTGTTTTACACCATTTTATTGTTTTCAGTCTGGAAAGTTTCTCTTTTCACCTTATAGGTTCGGTTTTCATTAAAACCATTACAACTGCTGTACTGACCTATATCATTGTCTTATTCTTTCTATCCGTATTCTTTAAAAAACGCACCTATGAATGGTAGAATCCCATACATTTATGGCATAACAACCATTATCATAGGCTTGATTTTTATGGGGCGGTTACTGTATATTCAGGTCATAGACGACACTTATAGAAACAGCCCTTTGAACAATGCATCTGTAACGGCAAAATATGATTATCCGCCACGCGGTTTGATTTATGACAGAAACGGCAAACTGCTCGTTGGGAATAAAGTATCCTATGACATCATGGTGATTCCCAGGGATTGTAAGCCTATTGACACACTTGAGTTTTGCAAACTATTGGATATAGACCGGGCATATTTTGACAAACAAATGCGTAAAGCCAGAACGTATTCCTACAGAAAACCCTCTATTTTTTTGGAATTATTATCCAAAGAAGCCTATGCGACCTTACAGGAAAAAATGTTTATGTTTAAAGGCTTTTATATCCAAAAACGTATTTTACGCACCTACCCCTACCCCAATGCTGCCAATGTCTTGGGTTATATCAGTCAGGTCAATGAAGCGATGACACAGAGCAATCCTTACTATCAAATGGGAGAGCTCATAGGCACACAAGGGATAGAGAAACAGTATGAAAAAGAATTACGCGGTATCAAAGGGGTAAAGTTTGTCAACAGAAACATCCATAACCGCGAAATAGGGGCTTATAAAGATGGTAAATATGACACGTTGGCCGTAGCCGGAAAAGACCTGACACTTGCCTTGGATATTGATTTACAAGTATTTGGCGAATGGTTACTCGCCAATAAAAAAGGCGGTATTGTTGCTATAGAGCCTAAAACCGGAGAAATCCTGGCCTTGGTCACAGCCCCCAGTTACGACCCTAACCTCATGGTAGGACGTGAACGCTCCAAAAACTTTAACCGGCTTTATCTGGATGATATCAACAAACCTCTTTTAGACCGCAGTTTGCAAGCCCAGTATTCTCCCGGTTCTACTTTTAAGATGATTAACGGACTTGTGGGTTTGGCTCTGGGAAGTATTACAGAACACACAACAGCTCAATGTTACGGCGGTTATAAGTACGGGAGAGGCGGTCGTGCTTTTATGGGATGCCATTGCGGGACCAACGGACGCCCCATGCAACTGAAAGAAGCCATTTTCAGATCCTGTAACACGTATTTTTCTAAAGTTTATGAAAAGTCTATTGATCTGGGCAAAAATCCACACCAAGGTTATCACCTTTGGGCTGAAGGAGTCAAAAGTTTCGGGTTAGGAAATTATTTAGGTTATGATTTACCGGTAGGACAAAAAGGCTTAATCCCGGACACCACTTATTACAATAAATATTACCCTACCGGATTCTGGCGCGCCAGTACAACGATTTCCAATGCCATAGGACAAGGCGAAATCATCACCACCCCTATCCAATTGGCTAATATGACCAGTGCTATTGCCAATAAAGGTTATTATATAAGGCCACATATAGTAAAAGAAATAGAACACCAACCCATCAACAATCCAAAATATACAGAGCCGGTACATACGATAGTCAAACCCGAATTGTTTGACCCCGTCATAGACGGAATGCAAATGGTGTTTGAGACACAAGGGGGGACAGCTTTTTGGCATCAGATACCGGGGATTGAGATCTGTGGTAAAACCGGTACTGCAGAGAATTTTATACGTGTCAATGGCGTCCGTACACAACTGGACGATCATTCTATTTTCATCTCTTTTGCCCCTAAAAACGACCCCAAAATAGCCATAGCAGTCTTCGTGGAGAATGGTGGTTACGGCTCCCGTATTGCCGCACCTATCGCCAGTATGATGACAGAAAAATACCTGACAGACTCGCTGCACAACCCATTGAAAAGTGAACAAATTCACAATATCAATCTGTATGAGGAAACGTACGATAAACAATTAGAACTCTTTGAGACACATGACTCGTTACCGTAAACATATCAAACCGGATTGGGTTCTTATAGGGCTATACCTGGCACTTGTGTTTTCAGGTTGGATAGCCATCTATACAGTTACAGGGCGTGACACTTTTGGGGATTTAATCAATTTTGACACCTCCTACGGCAAACAACTCATCTGGATTATGTTGAGTTTTATATTGATTGCGCTCACTTTTTCACTGGATAACCGTTTTTTTGAAGGTTACGCCGGGGTTATCTATGTTTTATCAATTCTACTGCTCTTAGGGTTATTTGTGTTTGGTAAAAACATCAACGGACAAACCAACTGGTATTCTTTTGGCGGATTTAGTTTACAGCCCTCGGAGTTTGTGAAAATTGCGACTGCCCTTGCCTTGGCGTCTCTTACGGGGGATAACTTATTTAAAATCAACTACAGGAGGGATTTGTTTAAGGCACTTGCCATAATATTTATTCCCATAATCATCATTACTTTACAAAAGGATGTAGGCTCAGCCATTGTTTTTCTATCATTTATCATTGTACTTATCAGAAAAGGTTTGCCGATACGCTTGTTTATCATTTTAGCAGTTCTGGCCTTTATCTTTATTCTTACCCTAAAATTAGGGGTAACTAAAACTTTACTTATAAGCGGTTTAATTTTAGGACTAAACATATTCTTTGCACAAAAGCGCCAGCCGCTGTTTATCATGCGTAATTACCCCATACTGATAGGTATTGCTCTCGGGACCGTTATAACGATTTTTGGAAGCCGTCTGGCATTTGATCACATTCTGGAACCCCACCATCAGGACCGTTTAAAACTCTGGCTCAAAACCGAAAAAGACCCGCGTAAAATCAATCAACTAAAGCGTACTTACGGCTATAACAACGATCAATCAATAAAGACCATTGCTTCCGGTGGCTTTTTGGGTAAAGGATTCCTACAAGGAGACCGTACCAAGGGACAATTTGTACCGGCACAATCTACAGATTATATTTTCAGTGCCGTAGGCGAAGAATTTGGGTTTATAGGAAGTGCATTTGTGATTATCCTTTTTATAGGTTTAATCCTGAGGTTGATTTATCAGGCAGAAAGGCAAAAAAACAATTTTAATAAATACTATGGCTACGGGGTTGCCGCAATATTTTTTACACACTTTTTTGTCAATATAGGAATGGTAATAGACCTGTTACCCACGGTAGGCATTCCTTTGCCATTTTTTAGTTATGGCGGTTCTTCATTGTGGAGTTTTACGATCTTACTGTTTATTTTTATTAAAATAGATGCTAACAAAATAGACGAGTTTTAACCCGTCTATTATTGATTTGTATTGCGTAAAATATTGCCGTGAGAATCCACTGCATAAGCCTTGAATGCGCAGAAGATTATCTCATATAAATATTTGAAAAAAGGCCCCTTATTTTTTCTTTGGCGTGACAAATCCCTTGATGTAAACTTTGTGCCTTTGCTCTTTGGTATTGGCAATAAGTGTCACAGATTTATTTTGCTTGTTGGGTTTTCTCTTGGTATCAAAACGGGCTTTAATGATTTCAGATTCCCCCGGTTTTATCGGTTTGTTTTTTGGGTAATCAGGCACCGTACAACCACAAGAGGCCGTTGCTGATAGAATAACCAAATCTGTTTCACCGGTATTGGTCAGTTTATAGGTCGCATTGACAATATCCCCCTCATTAACGGTTCCAAACTCATACACCTCTGACTCAAAAACCAATTCGGGAAAACCACTTTTGGATTTTTCTATTTTCTCTTTAGCCATAGCCGCCGCTTCATCACTTATTTTATCGGCTGCATTTGGTTTACATGACACTATAAATACTGAAAGTGTTAGTAAAGTAACTTGTAAAAATGTTCTCATTAGTTGTATTGTTTTTTTAAGAATGACAAAATTACAAAAAATCAAAGTAATCCTCTACCTGTTTTCTTTATTTTACCCGACTCAGAAAACTCAACCACAAGTTTATCCAAAACACCATTAATAAAAAAACTACTCTTGTGAGTGGCATAGTCTTTGGCTATTTCTATATACTCATTGATGCTTACTTTGGTAGGAATAGAGGGAAAATTAAGAAATTCTGTAATGCCCATCACCATAAGGACTTTGTCTATACGGGTGATGCGTTCGGCATCCCAATTGGGTGTTTTTGTAATGATTTCTTCCTCGTATTTTGAGAAATTGAGCATGGTTTTGTGCAAGAGCTGGCGGGCAAAGATTTTATCCTCTTCGTCCTTGTATAAAGGATCGAGAATAAAAGGTGTTTTCTTCTTCATGCGTTGAAGTTGTTGTAAAACCCAGGTATTGACAAACGGAATATCATCAACCCAAGAGATAACTTCACTCTCATAAAACTCATGCAGAAAATCACTGGGGGCAATAATGGTTTTATACAGACTGACAATAAAAGTTTTATCCTCCTGAAATGTAGGCTTATCAATAGCCAAATAGTCTTCAGCAAAAGCCTCCTTTTGCATGGCAGTCCACAATAAATCAATGATTTCAGGGTGTTGATCCCAAAGAGTCTCATCGTTGTCTGCGAGGTAATCACTGAGGGTTACAGATTTTTCTAGGCTCAACAACAGTTTATTCTTTACAATATTATCACTGTTTTCCCACACCGAATGTCCGGGCACATAACGTTTTTGAGCCAATTTGTAATAAGCATCGGCTTTACGGCGCAAGGCTAACAACAGTGTGTATTGCAGCACATACAACTCATAAAGGTTATCAATGCTTTTGTACATCTCTTTTTCCTGAGCATTGAGGTTATCATTTTCTGATAAAAGCATGGCATAAGCTGACTGCATCACTTTTATACGTATATGTCTGCGATTGATCATTTGTAAAAGAACTTTATTTTAATAAACTGAGCGCGCAAAATTACACAATTATTACGGAGATACGCTAAACTGATGTTAACTTTTTAAAACAGGTTTGCCGGTTGCCAATTATATTTGTTCACCTTTGATATATACCTGATCGATTAACGGGCTACCAAACGCATAAGGAATAAAACTATAACTCGGAATGGGTTTTGTGATAAAGAAATTAGCTGATTTACCTACCGTAATACTACCTAAATCATCCACAACATCCATTGCATAAGCCGCATTGAGGGTAGCGGCATTAATGGCTTCTTCGGGTGTCATTTTCATTTTGATACTCGCTAATGAGGTTACAAAATTCATATTACCGCTCGGTGTAGAACCCGGATTGTAGTCTGATGCTAAAGCTAACGGCAGACCGGCTTCAATAATCTGTCTGGCGGGCGTATAAGGAATACCGAGGAAAAACGAACACGAAGGTAAAGCCACCGGCATTGTAACTGAGTTTTGTAAATCCTTCAAATCCTGAGCCGTAAACTCCTCAAGATGATCCACACTCAACGCATTGTATTTCACACCTAATGCTACACCACCTATACTGTTAAATTGATTGACATGGATTTTAGGCACTAAACCATAATTTATGGCCGCATTGAGAATTCTATCGGTTTGGGCTATAGTGAAATATCCTTTTTCAGTAAATACATCTACAAAGTCAGCTAATCGTTCCTCAGCTACTTTGGGCAGCATGTCATTGATAATCAAATCCACATAGCCGTCCTTATCCTCTAAATATTCTTTGGGAAAGGCATGTGCTGCTAAAAATGTGGCCTTGATTGTGACAGGATAAGACGCTTTTAAACGTTTGATGACCCTGAGCATTTTAAGCTCTGCGTCAACCGACAAACCGTAACCAGACTTTATTTCTACCGCACCTGTACCTAAGTGCATGATTTCTTCCAGACGCACTTTGGATTGCTCAAACAATTCGTCTTCGGACATCTGACGCAGTTTTTCTACCGAATTGAGAATACCACCACCTTTGGCGGCAATCTCCTCATAACTCAAACCTCTGATTTTATCGGCAAACTCTTCCTCTCTGTGTCCGGCAAAAACTATATGCGTATGAGAGTCACACCAGGTCGGCATAATCAAACGACCGGTGCAATCTATCACCCGGTTATCGTCTGATGAGTTTAAATCCTTCATGGGTCCATAGGCTGTGATAACACCGTTGTTTATTCTAAGATAAGCATCATGTATCACCGGTAATTCATTCATGTCAGATCCGGCTACTTTTGTAATGAACTTGTCTCTGACTTGTACTAATGTTTTGATGTTTGTAAATAGCGTTGACATAATTGTTTATTGACTTTTTTATTAGCCTGAAAGCTATTAATATTAAAATGTATTATTTCAGTATGACCTTTTCCACAATCTCTTCGCCCAGAGCTTCATTGACCATCTTTATAATCTTCTCTTTACCATAACTCAACTCCTGACGTATGACTGACGAGCGTAACTGGACATACAATGTGCTACCGCTCAGGTAAATATCATCTGTATAAGCGTTAATCCCCTGCCCCATTTGATCTTTCCATACATCTTTTATGGCGACCTTGTTCAAACCTTTTTTCAGGTTATTCCCCTCAATCATTTCTTTGAGGATGTCACTCAAGGGATTTGCTTCGTTATGTCTTTTCTTTTCATTCACTTCAGATCAATGATTTTATAGGTTTGATTGGTATTTTTAACCACATTTTCAGTACGTTCTTTATGTGTATCTGATATAAAAATCTGACCAAAATGACGGTCTTTGACCATATGAACCAATTTGGTCACCCTTTCGTCGTCTAATTTATCAAAAATATCATCTAAAAGCAATATGGGATTGTATTTAACCTGATTTTTTATCACGTCAAACTGAGCTAACTTCAGTGCAATCAAAAAAGATTTTTGCTGTCCCTGACTACCGTATTTATTAATCGGATAGCCATCAATTAAAAAATCCAGATCATCCCTGTGAATACCTACACCGGTATATTGTAAAACCCTGTCTTTTTCAAGGTTAGCCGTCAACAACCGGTCTAAGGATTCTGTTTTAAGTTTTGAGCTGTATTGTAAGTCAACGGTTTCAGTACCATTGGAAATGGCTTGGTAATGGTCGAGAAATACGGGTTTTATATGCGCTATAAAAGCCATTCTCTTTTCAAAAACAGGCTGTGCAAACTGTACCAGTTGCTCATCATACACCTTGAGATTATCGGCATCAAAAGTTCTGTTTTTGGCAAAATACTTAAGTAAGGCATTGCGTTGAGACAAAACTTTATGGTAACTGACCAAATCTTTGAGATAGATTTTGTCAGACTGCGAAATCACATGATCCATAAACTTCCGCCTGACCTCACTGCCCTCTGTAATCAGGTCTCTATCGGATGGGGATATAATGACCAACGGAATAGTACCTATATGTTCTGAAAATTTGTCATATACTTTACCGTTGCGTTTGACAATTTTCTTCTGTCCTTTTTTAAAAGAGCAGACAATATGGTTATCATCATCAGCATTTTTAAAATGACCTTCTATCAGAAAAAAGTCTTCACCATGCTTAATATTCTGAACACTGATGGGATTAAAATATGATTTAGTCTGCGACAGATGGTAAATAGCATCCAGCACATTGGTTTTACCCACGCCATTATTACCCACCAAACAATTGATTTTGGGGTCAAACGTAAACGTTTCCGCCGTAAAATTTTTGTATTGTATGAGCTGGATATTTTTAAGATGCATTTTTGTTATGGGTCTCTGGTCTTTATATTGGTCTCAATCTCAGGTCTTATATTTCAACAAGCCTCTACTGTAATCATTAATTTTTCAACGCATTATATGGGTTTAACGAATAATTAACAAGTCAAAAAAATTATGGCACGGGATTTGAATTAAGAACTAACAGAAAAGTAAATTTTTCGTTGTAATAAATATTTGGTTAGTTAAGGAAACACCCTGTCCGCTTGGACAGGGGTTTCTTTTTTTATATTATCATTATTTATCGTTATGACTAATGAATGAGCGGCAAAACCAAATAATCACCATAATTCTCCCGGCATAATAAGACAAATCTACACTGTGGTTTCGTCTTCCAATTTTAAAAGATTGAGTAAATCATTTTTCACCTGAGGATTTTTAAACTGTCCGGAATATTCTGCGGTAATCGTGCTGCTGTGTACATCTTCTATACCTCTGGTTATGACACAAAAGTGTTTGGCTTCCACAATACATGCCACATCATCAGTGTTCAACACTTTTTTGAGCTCTTCTACAATTTGCCGTGTCATACGTTCCTGAACTTGCGGTCTTTTGGCAAAATAATCCACGATACGGTTAAGTTTTGACAAACCTATAACGGTACCGCTTGAAATATACGCCACATGCGCCTTGCCTATGACCGGTAACAAATGGTGCTCACAGGTGGAATACACCCCTATATTTTTTTCTATGAGCATCTCACCATATTTATACTTGTTTTCAAACACAGACATTCTTGGGTAACGCTGAGGATTCAACCCCCCAAAAATCTCGCGCACAAACATTTTGGCTACACGTACAGGTGTATCTTTCAGGCTATCATCAGTCATATCCATACCCAGTGTTTCCATGATATGGTACATATCTTTTTCTATAATCTCAATCTTCTCCTCTTCTGTTTTTTCAAATGCATCGGGTCTCAACGGGGTATAATCTGAGGCACTTAAATGATCTCTATCTAACTCTTCTGACATGTCTATAATATTAATTTTCTTAAAAAAATAACCTGACAAAAATACATGATTTTTTTCACTTCTTTAAACCCGGAAAACAGACTATAAAAAAAACAACATTTCTCAATTAATCAATGACTAAATATTGTTGATTCTTAGATTATAAATCACATATTTGTAAAGACAAACACCTTTGATTGCGTTATTGTGTTCATCACGATAGTCGTTTCTAGCTATTTTTTATTGGCAAATGCCAAAATCACACCGAGAACTATACCTAAAATAGCCGCAAACAACACCCTGAATTGTTCCGGTAGTAAAAAAGTAATGGTATGCGCCGGTATCCAAAACAACGGAATGGTTTTTTTGAGCACAAAGTTCCAATGTGTTTGCCAATCCATTGTTTTTAAGATATGAACAAAAGGAATGGGCTTCAACAAACCGGCTAACCTACCGCCATTATTGATGATATGTGTATCTGTAATCTTGTGTAAAGTCATCATGACCGGCGCAAATATCAGATTCATAGCCGTACTGATGGCAAATGCGGTGAGTACTATATGATAGTTTCCTAATCCCGGAACAACAGCATTAAGAAACGCCGGTGTGCCTTGTGAAAAAATCACAAATGCCATATAAATACCCATACCTAAAAATCCCCAAACCACCGCTCTGGGCAACAAGCCAAAACCTTTGTAATTATATTGACCCGTCCTGATCCGCAAACCTATAGACTCGCCCCATGTGGCCAGAACAGCAAACTTAATAAAACTGGCAAGCAAAGGATAATGAAATGTAAATGATTCAAAAAAATGATACCATGACGGTATCAGTATAAAAGGAAGGAATAAGCCAACGAGCAGCAATAAAACGACAAAATCTTTGGTGTTAAACATACCACTTGTATTTAAAAGTCAATAAGGTTGCAAAATTACACTTATTTAGCTTTTAAACGTGGGATTTCAGACATGAGATGACGATGTTTAATAGGTAGTGGGTAGTCGGCAGTAGGTAGTTCGCAGTGAGCAGTCGGCAGTGGGCAGTGGGTAGTTGGCAGTGTGTAGTCAGCAGTAATCAGTAAGCAGTGGGCAGTTGCCAAAAGCTAAAGGCTAACAGCTAAAGGCCGATAAAAGTGAGCAGTGGACAGTGGCATTCTTAATTTTCTATACATTCCAAAAACAAATTTACCGTTGTCCATGACCTGATAGCTAAAACCCAAAACCTAACAGCAAAACAAATGCGGCATCAATTATTTATGTAATTTTGTTGAACTAATGTACACATCATCATGTCAAAAAATTATATTTTTATTGCCACCGTATTAATCAGTTTAATGAGCCTTACCGGATTTTCACAAATAGCTTTAGAGGAGGATATTTACGATAAATTTGAATCTAAATTCATCAATATAGACGGCTATAACATCAATGTAGAAATGTTGGGTCAGGGTAAGCCTATTTTCTTTTTTGCCGGTGGGCCGGGAAATTCCCATGATTATATGCAAGGTAACTTTGGTCAGTACTACAAGACCAATACAGTAGTTTTTATCGATCATCTCGGTCGCGGTTTATCAGATAACGCCAAAGACCCCAAAGAATATTCCATACAAAATGACGTGCATATTACCGAAGAAGTGAGGAAAGCACTGGGATTTGACACCATAGCTCTGGTAGGTCATTCCTACGGGACAATCGTAGCTCAGGCTTATGCAATCAAATACCCCGAACACGTGTCAAAAATGGTACTGATTAACGGGTTTTACTCCGGTGAAATGTGGCAAGCCAATTGCGACAGCTACAACCATTATGTCAAAACCCATTTCCCCGAAATGTGGGAAAAAATCACTGCTTTGAGAGCCGAGGGCTATGTATCTTCTGACCCTGAATTCAGCAAATTATACAGTTCTGTCCCTTCCAAATTTGTCTATTACCACAACAATACCCTGAAACAACACGTACCCCAAAAAAAGTTCAGGGGCTGGAATTCCGATGTCTATTACAGTATCATCGGTAAAGATGCTGATTTCTTTGTCAGCGGTTCTATGATGGATACCGATTTTCGCAAGGATCTAAAAAACCTGGATATTCACACCCTTATCATTCAGGGACGTTATGATGGGGTCTCCACTCCTGAATACGCCATCCGTTACAAAACATTTATGCCGAAAGCCGTTTTTGAAATGTTTGAAAATAGCGGACATAACCCCTATCTGGAAGAACCTGAAAAATTTTACCGTTTATTTGAATTCTTTTTAAATATTAAACATTAGACATGCTTAAACATTTATTCTTTTCGACCCTGGCTTTTATAGTCATTACCCAGCATTGCTCAGGTCAACAACAATTGACATTGACAATTGACCATGCGGAACACCTTTCAAAACTTCCACTTAAATGTATTCAACAAGAGTACCCCAACAAAACAGGGCAAGTTCTTAATTCTGCAGAAGACGCCAGAGGTGTTAAAGAGTTCAGACCGGCATTTTACGGTTGTTTTGACTGGCATTCCTCTGTTCACGGGCATTGGATGCTGGTTAAATTACTGAAAACCTATCCTGACATGTCACAAGCCGACAAGATTTATACGGCTATTGCCGAAAATATCACCCCGGATCATATTGCTAAAGAAGTGGCTTTTTTCAACACCAAAAACAACACATCTTTTGAGCGTATGTACGGTTGGGCATGGTTGCTAAAACTCGCCGAAGAATTACACACCTGGGATAGCCCTAAAGCAAGAGTTCTGGAACAGAACTTACTGCCATTGACAGATAAAATCGTCAAATCATACCTTGAGTTTTTACCAAAACTCGGCTATCCTATACGGGTAGGCACACATACCAATTCAGCTTTTGGACTATCGTTTGCACTGGATTACGCGCGTACAGTCAACAACCGCGAATTAGAACAACTCATCGTAGAAACAGCAAAACGCTTCTATCTCAACGATACAAATTGTCCTGTCAACTGGGAACCCAACGGATTTGACTTCCTCTCGCCTTGTCTCATTGAAGCCGATCTTATGGCAAAAGTATTACCTAATGATGAATTCATAGTCTGGGTTAACAACTTTTTACCGGGAATCAATGAGGGCAATCTTAAAATCATGCAGGAAGTAGCTATTGTCAGTGATCGCTCTGACGGTCATCTGGTACATCTTGACGGACTTAATTATTCCAGAGCCTGGTGTTACAGGCATTTGGCACAAATCAAAGGGATGAATACAAAAATCTTACAAGAAGCTGCCGACAGACATATAGCCCATTCGCTTCCCAACATCACTGATGATAATTATATGGGTGAACACTGGTTAGCCTCTTTTGCTATCTACGCCCTGTCACTATAATAAACTAAAAAACACTAAAATAATCTGAATGCCATTGAGGCTCAAGATTATTTTAGTGTTCTTCTCAGATATTAAGAGCTGTATTAGCCTAATATTCCTAACAGGATACCCGCAGCAACTGCAGAACCAATGACGCCGGATACATTGGCACCCATGGCGTGCATTAGGACATAATTGTTTTTATCGTAATGTTGCGCTACCTCCTGAGAAACCCTTGCGGAGTCAGGTACAGCAGAAACTCCGGCAGAACCGATCAGCGGATTGATTTTTTTATCCCCTTTAAGGAAAAGATTCATAAACTTGGCAAACAACACACCGGACGCTGTTGCAATAGCAAATGAAAAAGCTCCAAGCGCAAATATTTTAAGCGAATCAATGGTTAAAAACTTATCGGCTTGTGTAGATGCACCTACAGTCAATCCTAATAAAATAGTAATCGCATTGATCAGCGAATTACGCGCCGTATCTGCCAAACGCTCTGTCACACCTGATTCTTTGAGCAGGTTACCAAAGAACAACATACCCAATAGCGGAATAGCACTGGGTGCTATAAAGGTGGTCAAAAGTAAGCCCAAAACAGGGAAAATGACCTTTTCTCTTTTTGACACTGACCGTGGTGGTCTCATACGCATAACCTTTTCCTTTTTGGAGGTCAACAGTTTCATAATAGGGGGTTGAATAAGCGGCACCAATGCCATATAAGAATAAGCAGCAATGGCTATAGCTCCTATGAGTTCAGGCGCCAGTTTTGATGACAGGAAGATAGCCGTAGGACCATCAGCACCACCGATAATTCCTATGGAACCCGCCTGATTAGGCGTAAATCCTAATACATAGGCGCCCAAAAACGTCAGAAATATACCTACCTGAGCCGCCGCACCGAGCAAAAACAGTTTGGGGTTTGAGATCAATGATGAAAAGTCTGTCATGGCACCAATGCCCAGAAATATCAACGGAGGATACCAACCTTTAACAACGCCGCCATATAAAATATTCAATACTGACCCATCTTCATAGATCCCTATTTTAAAGCCTTCTACAAAGGGAATGTTACCAATCAAAATACCAAACCCAATAGGAATCAACAACAGAGGCTCCCAACCTTTTCTGATACCCAAATAGACAAAGATTGTACCCACAATGAGCATAACCACATAACGCATGTCTAAATTGGCAAACCCGGTGTTTGACCAAAACCGCGTAATACTATCCCATATATTTATCGCTTCATTTGTTTGCTCAACAGCAGGCGTCTGGGCAAACGCAGCCCACCCCACTGACAAGAATAAAACGACTAACCATACTATTCTGAATTTTAATGATTTCATAATCATGATGTCTTAAAAAATCTTTATTAAGGGTGAAGGTTATTCTATTTCAAATAAATCTGCGTCTTGCAACACAGCATCACCTTCTTTTACTAAAACTTTGGTTACTGTACCGTCACGATCAGCCAAAACATTGTTTTCCATCTTCATTGATTCAAGAACCATGATGACTTCATCGGCTTTGAAACTATCGCCTTCTTTGACCAGTACTTTAAACACATTGCCCGGTAGAGGGGCTTTGACAGTTTTAGCACTTGGTCTTTTACTGGCAGCTACAGGTTGTAATTTTTCTTTGTTTTCGCCTTCTACTTTTTTGACTCTCTTACGTTGGAGTACAGGTGTTTTAGATGTTTTGACCTCTTCGTTGAGTTTCACGGCATATTTTGAGCCGTTAACCTCAATATTGGCTATATCATCTTCGACGCTTTTAATAGCCACATTAAAATTGACACCATTGATGGTAAATTTATATTTTTTCATGTGTATTTTCTTTTATTGTTCATTTAATCCGTAAACTTTCGAGTTCCAGGGTGAATATTTATTATCTACACGTTTCAAAGTAATGATATTACTTTCTTCATCGTGTAGTTCCGATAAATATAAATGCAAGGCATAAGACACAGCTGCAACTTCGTATGAGTTCATACGCTTGACACCTTTTACATTTCGTCCCTCTCTTTTCATTCGAAGTCTTGACATATAATTAATAATACGTCCCAAAAGGGAAAAGACAACGAGCAAAGAAGCCAACACCATGAATACTACGATGATACCGACTATAGATTCTGTTACAATATCTCTTAATGAGGTGATGAGTACTATCATAATTATAATGGGATATTAGAGTTTTTACGTGGTGGATTTTTGACTTTCTTGGTTTGTAGAGATTCAAAAGCTCTGATAACTCTAAAACGGGTATTTCTCGGTTCAATCACATCATCGATGTAACCGAAAGATGCTGCTTGATAAGGATTAGCAAATTTATCTTTATACTCTTGCTCTTTTGCCTCAATAAACTTCTGACGTTCTTCCGGATCTTCTATTTTGGAAATATTCTTATACTCCAATACACCTACGGCACCTGAGGCTCCCATAACGGCAATCTCTGCTGTAGGCCAAGCATAGTTAAAGTCACCACGCAGTTGTTTACTACTCATAACGTCATGTGCACCTCCATAGGATTTACGTAAGGTCACTGTTACTTTAGGCACTGTTGCCTCACCGTAGGCGAACATCAATTTAGCACCATGGACGATAATACCTGCGTATTCCTGACCTGAACCCGGTAAGAATCCCGGAACATCCACAAGGGTTAAAATAGGAATATTGAAAGCATTACAGAAACGTACAAATCTCGCAGCTTTACGTGAAGCATCACAATCTAATACACCGGCCAGATAATTGGGTTGGTTAGCAACGATTCCCGTAGGACGACCATTTAATGTGGCAAAACCGACCAAAATATTTCTCGCGTAGTGTCTGTGCACTTCTAAGAATTCATCCCCATCGATGATACTGTGGATAACATCCTTCATATCATAGGGTTGGTTAGGGTTGTCCGGTACTATATCATTGAGCATATCATCCATACGGTCTATAGGATCTGTACAGGTATATACCGGTGGATCTTCCATATTGTTCTGTGGCATATAGTACAACAGCTTCCTGATCAACCAGAAACCTTCTTGCTCATCATCTGCTTTAAAGTGGGTTACCCCCGATTTTCTGGCATGTACTTCTGCACCACCCAATTCCTCTGTACTGATAACTTCTCCTGTAACAGACTTAACAACTTTTGGTCCGGTCACAAACATATAACTCGTATCTGACGACATCAACACAAAGTCTGTCAATGCCGGTGAATAAACAGCACCTCCGGCACAAGGTCCAAATACGGCTGATATTTGAGGTACTACACCAGATGCCATAATATTACGTTGGAATATCTCTGCATAACCTGCCAACGAATTGACCCCTTCCTGAATACGAGCACCACCGGAATCGTTGATTCCTATAATAGGGGCTCCCATCTTCATGGCCATATCCATGACTTTACATATTTTCTGAGCCATCGTTTCTGACAACGATCCGCCAAACACTGTAAAATCCTGAGAGAAAATATAAACTAAACGGCCGTCTATAGTTCCCTGACCTGTGATAACCCCATCTCCAAGGTATTTTTGTTTTTCAAGACCAAAATTGGTAGAACGGTGGGTAACAAACATATCAAATTCCTCAAAACTGCCTTCATCTAAAATCATCTCTATACGCTCACGCGCTGTAAACTTACCTTTGGCATGTTGAGATTCAATACGCTTAATACCACCTCCCAATTTGGATTGTTCACGTAAGTCAACCAGTTGGTTGATCTTATTCTGACTATTGGATTGTCCTTTAACCATCTTTCTTTTTTTTAGGTTTATCTACTTGTTTTCATTAATCTTTTTCTTATAACATTTCAACCTGCAAATGTAACATAATTATATTCTTTATCGAATTATTTTCGTTTTTTCACAGACCACAACTACAATAATTATCAACTCAATAATCAGACCTGACAATCATTTAATAAACGTTTTTTGAAAACACGCCAAAAACCCGTAGTTTTTAGTCAAACTTCACATTTTAACCTAATTTATTGCAATGAATAAAATATACAGCATAAACAGCCTCATTATATTCAAAGACAAGATTCTTTAAATCGACTGATATTTATCATAAAACTCATTATCAATCTAATTGTTAAGGACTTATCCTATGATTTATATCATGTTATTTTTTTTGGGCGAAAAAAAAGAACAGTCTGAAAAAGTCAAAAAGCATCCAATGAACACCGGAAAAGAGCAACGAGTATAAAAAAAACATCCGATGCTTGAGACATCGGATGACTAACAATATAATTGTGGGGGGAGGTAAATTTTTATACGACTTACTTCAACATATCATTGATACGATTTTCTTCTTCTTCTGCCAATAAAGCATCGACTAAAATACGTCCGGAGTTCTCATCAATGATAATTTTTTTGCGGGCAGCTATTTCCAACTGGATTTGCGGTGGAATAGTAAAATAAGAGCCTTCAGCAGCACCCCGCTCTACCTTAACGACTGCCAAACCATTTTTCACACTACTTCTTATACGTCTGTAGGCTTTTAAAAGATGATCATCTATAGATTTACTGAATTCTTCAGACATTTTAGCAATTTCCTCCTCTTCTTTTTCGGTTTCCTTAATGATTTCTTCTAACTCAGTCTTTTTGTGTGTTAAATGCTCTTGTTTTTGGTCGAGTTTTTCTTGAGTCTCTTCTATAACAACCTTTTTCTGATCTATTTTGTATTTAGCTTCTTTGATTTTTTTCTCCATCAATTGTACTTCGAGCCCTTCATAATCGATTTCTTTATTCAAAGAATCAAACTCACGACTGTTACGTACTTTGTTTTGTTGCTTTTCATATTTTTCAATTTTTGCCTTAGACTCTTCAATCACAACTTTTCTATCAGAAATTTCTGTATTCAAATCATCGATTTGGTCATTCAATTTCTTAATACGAACTTCATACGCTGTAATATCATCTTCTAAATCCCTTACTTCGAGTGGCAATTCACCACGTAAAAGTTTCATATTATCAAGCTTTGAATCAATGATTTGCAAATCATATAAAGCTCTTAATTTTTCTTCAACGGTGATTTCTTTCTTTTTTGCCATAATTTAGTGGTAATTATAAATAGGATTAGATTGTGTTTCAGATAAAACGGATGCAAAATTAGTGAATTTTTTTTGAATTCTATCTACAATCAGATTTTTTGTAAATTGTTCGCTTTCATAATGACCTATATCGGTTATTAAAATACGGTTTTCGGCCCCGAAAAAGTCATGGTATTTAAAATCCGCACTAATATAGGCATCCGCCCCTGCAGATATTGCATTTTTTAATGCAAAACTACCTGAACCGCCCAACAAGGCTACTTTCATGACAGATTTGTTCAACAATGCCGAGTGTCTGATATTAGTGGTATGGAATGTTTTTTTAACTAATGCCAAAAATTCAGCTTCAGACAATGCGTTTTTAAATTCACCCACAATACCCATGCCTATGTTTTGATGTTGGTTATCTAAAGTCAACACTTCATAAGCAACTTCTTCGTAAGGGTGTACTTGAAACAGTGTGTTTAAAATTTTTGACTCTAAATGCGTCTCAAAATACACCGTAACTGCCGTTTCGGGCTCTTGCTGTAACACACCTCTTTGACCAATAACTGGATTAGCTTGTTCATTGGGCAGATAAGTACCGGTACCCGGAACATTAAAGCTGCATTCAGAATAATTTCCTATATCCCCTGCTCCTGCGGTAAATAACGCCTGACGCACTTTCTCGACATCACCAACAGGAATAAAAGTTGTAAGTTTTTTCAGGGTTTGAGGTTTGGGGACTAAAACTTTTAAATCTGACAGACCCAAGACTTCAGCCATTTTACCGCTTACACCCCACTTCCGGTTGTCCAATGCTGTATGAATGGCATAAATGGCAATATCATTTTTTATGGCTTTGATGATTGTACGTTCAACATAAGAACGCCCCGTGATACTTTTAAGCCCTTTGAAAATTATAGGATGAAAACTGACAATGACATTGCATTTTTTTGCAATGGCTTCATCTACCGTAGCTTCAAGCGTGTCTAAGGTGACCAAAACGCCTTTGATATCCCAGTTAAGATCTCCGGTCAATAAACCGACATTATCAAAGCTTTCAGCATAATCAAGCGGCATGTCATGCTGTAAAAAAGTAATGAGTTCTTTTAATTTCATCTGTAAAGATTTGACAACAAAAGTATAAGAAGTTTAATTGAAATCAAAAAAAGTATTCTTGTACTGCAACCATCAACAAGGTTAACACAGAATCCTGAATGAACCAATTCCTATTTTATAACCGAAAGGTAACTGCCTTTTTCTTCAATAGTTTTAGAAAACTGTTCGATTGTTTGATTTTTAAAATTCTCTAAAAGCATTGCCTTAAAAACTTTATAATTATCGTGAACAGGACACGGATTATCATCATTACATTTACTCAACCCCAGAAAACAACCTTCAAAAACATCTTCGCCATCTATGATGTGTATCACATCACAAATATTGTGTTGTCTATCTTTCTTAGTCATATAAAATCCACCGCCGGGTCCCTTTGCAGAACTAATGATATTGTTCTTGGATAATTGCTGTAGTAATTTAGCAATGAAATGTTTGGGAATATTCAAAGCCTCGGAAATTTCCAGAGCCCCATACTTATGGTCAGATGAACTTTTTTCTGCAAGAAAGAGGACACTTCTTATGGCATATTTTGACGCGTTTGAAAGCATTAATCTTAATTTAAGAATTTTATTATCAAGCAAATATATAGATAATTAATGAATTCTAACAAAATTCAAAACATCTATTCCATGCTAAAACCACTTTAACATCATACACGCTTGTACCTTATCAACAAGTCTCAGGATTCAAAGATAAAAACTACCTGTAGTTTATTTTTCTCATTCTTAAACTATCCGGTGTAACTTCCAGATATTCATCATCCCGTATATACTCCATACATTCTTCTAAAGAAAATTCTGTTTTTGGAAATATTTTAGCAGCATCATCAGAGCTGGTAGTTCTTATATTGGTAAGTTTTTTTCCTTTGATCAGGTTGACCCCCAAATCTTCCTGCTTATTGTTTTCCCCTACTATTTGTCCTTTGTACACTTCCTCATTAGGATCGATAAAGAAACGTCCGCGATCTTGCAAACGATCAATAGCATAGGCCGTAGCTTTACCGGTTTCTGCAGAAATAATCGCTCCGTTTTGGGTAGTCGAGATATCACCTTTGTAAGTATCGTAACCGCGCAGACGGTGGTTGATGACCGCTTCTCCTTTAGTCGCAGTAAGAATCTTATTACGCAAACCAATCAATCCGCGTGAAGGAACGTCAAACTCTATATGTTGCAAATCACCTTTGGGTTCCATATGAAGGAGATCGCCCTTGCGTTGGGTAACCAGATTGATGGCTTTACTGGCGTATTCTTCAGGAACATTGATAACCAAAGTCTCATAAGGCTCTTGTTTTTGTCCGTCAACCTCTTTTACGATAACCTGCGGACGACCCACTTGTAGCTCATAACCTTCGCGACGCATGGTTTCTATCAATACAGACAAATGCAAAATACCGCGTCCAAAGACATTAAATTTATCTTCAGAGTCCGTTTCCTCTACCCTCAATGCCAAATTCTTTTCTGTCTCCTTCATCAAACGGTCTCTCAGATGGCGGGAAGTGACATATTTCCCTTCCTTACCATAGAAAGGTGAGTTATTGATGGTAAATAACATACTCATCGTCGGCTCATCTATAGCGATACGTTTTAACGGCTCAGGATTATCCCAGTCTGCAATCGTATCACCTATCTCAAAATCATCTAAACCTACAACCGCACAAATATCACCGCTCCTTACACTGCTTACCTTGTCTTTACCAAGCCCCTCAAATGTATGAAGCTCTTTGATGCGAATCTTTTCTACCCCGTCATCTGTCTTACAAAGCGCATAATCCTTTCCTTCCACCAAATCACCTCTGTAAACACGTCCTATCGCTATACGCCCCGTATAAGAGGAGTAATCCAATGACGTTATTTGCATCTGTACCGTTCCTTCTTTATATGGTGCTTCCGGTATTTTATCAATAATCGTTTCCAACAACGGAATGATATCCGAAGTTGGTTGACGCCAGTCATGGCTCATCCAGCCTTGTTTGGCGGAACCATAAACCGTTTCAAAATGCAATTGTTCTTCAGAAGCATCAAGTGCAAACATCAGATCAAAAACTTTTTCATGTACTTCATCCGGCGTACAGTTTTCTTTATCCACCTTGTTAACCACCAAAATAGGCGTTAACCCCAGTTGCAACGCTTTGTCTAATACAAAACGGGTTTGAGGCATGGGCCCTTCAAAAGCATCAACCAATAATAATACCCCATCTGCCATCTTGAGCACGCGTTCTACTTCTCCACCAAAATCAGCGTGACCCGGTGTATCAATCACATTGATTTTCACCCCTTTGTAATTAACAGAAACATTTTTGGATAGTATAGTAATCCCGCGTTCACGCTCCAGGTCATTACTATCTAATAATAAATCTGTACGTTCTTTACGTTCGTCAAGGATTTTGGCCTGATCAATAATTTTATCGACCAATGTAGTTTTTCCATGATCAACGTGAGCGATAATGGCTATATTTCTTATGGATTGCATGTATAAAAAGTTTTAGTTTAAAGCAATACTTACTTGTGGGCGCAAAACTAACCTTTTTTAACAGATTACAATACTGTAATACATTTTTATCCTGTTATATGGGTTATACTATGGGCTCCACAGCTCGTATATAAGGCCTTTTTTTTGCGAATCCCGAAGCTGTCCGGCTTGATTTTTCAACACAAGACTATCCTGAGGATAGTTCTTATACAAATCATTAAGAATAATCGCATTCAGTTGGGATTTAGGGTGTGTTTGAACGTACTCCAATAACAATTGCTTTTGTTGCTCTTTTACGACTTCTATATCCCGGTATATACGTTCCAATACTTCGTGATTATTCTCCAAACGGGCTTTTTGAATTTGAGGATAGAGATAACTGATTTGTTTAAAACTCTTTTCAGAGGCTTTAACCAAAGCGAGCCATTCTTTATTTAAGGGCGAATTGAGCACAACACTCTCATTGACATGGCTTGCAAGATTAATCGTTAAACTATCACTGTGCAGAATAAACGGAAAAAAGCCTCTTTGGCCGGAGACTTCTATAAATGCTTTTACAGGATATTGCAAATCATCTCCTCTTACTATGTACAAATGCTCTGATTTCATCAAAGTATCGGTATGGGGCTCGTCCTCTTTACTGAGATAGGTAAGCGTCAACACATTTGACTCATTAAAACTTTCAGGTGTTTGTACGGTGACACAAAACTGATTGGCTTTGTTTTTCTTGGAAAATGTTTTTTGACAACCTGCCGTACAACACAAAATCAACCACAACAAAAAGAAGTTTATTAGCGTGATACTTGTTTTTTGTCTTTCCATGCCTTGAAATATTGTGTAATTCTCTGTATCAGACCACTCAGGTTCATCTTACCTCTGTCTGTAGAGGTACTGACCAACAAGTAAATTCCAAAAGGGGCAAGCACCAGTGTCGACAACCATCCTCCCCACACATGGCTTATAGAGCTCTCTTCTGCAAGATTAATAGCAAAAGAACTTAAAAAAAAGTAAATCATATAAATGATGATACCAAAAACCATAGGCAAACCAAAGCCTCCTTTTTTTATGAGAGCTCCCAGTGGCGCACCAATGATAAACAACAACAAAACACTCAACGCAAGTGCCAGCCTGTGATGGTATTCTGTATCATACATATTGAGCTGTTTACGTTTGTATTTATAATCAGTTCTGAAATCATTAAAACTATTCAAAGCATTATTGACATTATTTCTGGCAATACCGAGTATTTCGTATTGAGCAGTCTCATCAAAATTATCCAATATAGGATAGCTGATATCCCTGGCTTCTGTTGGCTGTACGCTATCACCTTTCTTTTTGGCTTTGATACTCACTTTGGACAGTATCAACTTGGCTTTGTGATTGACATATGTATCCCATTTGGGTTTCAATGAATCAGAAGACAGCTTGAGCTGATTGAGGGACAACATTTCCCTGTCTTTTTTAAAACGTTCTTCTTCAATATTTTCCAATGAAAATTCGGAAACATCAAGATTTACCGTATAGACATCAAAATGAGTTTTTGAAAAAGGAGCGCGTTCTCTTTCTTTTTTAGGGCTGCCCCGATTGGAATGTTCTTCGTAATAATAACCATCTTCCAATTTCAGGTTGAGATATTTACTCCCTTCTTCACTGGAAATAGTTCCTTTGGTTGCTGTGATGGTATTAACTGTATTTCTGCGCTGATTGGTTTTATAGATCAGAACATTGTCAAGAATATTGTTATCAGGACCTCGTTTTTTATCAAATTTCAGTACATAGCCTTTGATATCTGTATTAAAGCTACCTTCTACCAATGCCAAAGCCGGCTGTTTCTTTTTGATATTGGAATAAAGATTTTTTTGTTTGAGGACAGCCCACGGAAAAGCATTGTTGAGAAAAACAAGATTGAGAGCGCTGAGCATTACCACAAAAAACAACAATGGTCTGATGAGCCTAAACAATGAAATCCCTGAAGACTTCATAGCCGCAAACTCATAATTCTCAGACAATTGCCCCATAGACATAATAGAAGACAAGAGTATAGCTACCGGCATGGCTTTGGGAATAGCCGTTATGGTAATATAGTAGATAAACTTCAACAAGATACCCAATGTGATACCTTTGCCTGCCAAATCATCAAATAACAGCCATATCATCTGTAAGATAAATATAAACAACGCAATAAGAAACGTTGAAATAAACGGCTTAAAAAAAGACTTGATGATATAACGGTCTATGATTTTCAATACTGGAAACTTATCAAAACAGAGGGCTAATTTAAGGATTTAAAGCTTAATAAAATGATAATTATTTACAGTCTATCGCTCTGTCACAGACTTCCGAACATTCTGAGCACTCTAAAAACCAAACAACAACACAACAGACTTTAACATCCGGTACACCTCCACTTTTAGCCCGTGTAAGTCATGTTATTAGCTTAGGGCAGAATAATTAAAAAAGTGTAATGAGTATTACTAATTAGTTTAAATCTAACTCAGAGACATGCCCTATGGTATTTTTATCATTACTCCCGATTAAAAACCGACTCTGGGCAGGTCTTATATCATAGGAAAGATCTGAATAATATCTTTTGAGAGCAGTCATATAATAAATAATCTGTTCATAGCTGTTGTTCTGCGCATCAAAAACAAGATGTTCAATAGACTTATCGTCAATAATTGATCTCAAACGCGCCATATCATCATACCTTGATATCGTACGGGTTTCGCAGACGGGATAAACATGCACATTAGCTTTGGCATACAACTGGATTAAAGCCTCGTAAATTTTATTTTCACTACCCACATAGAGTATATGTTCCAGTTCTTTGGCCGGCTCTTTTGTTGTTTCCGTTTGCCACCGGTGAACAGACTTTTTCATAGACAACGCAGCATCAACCAAAGGTTTAAAATACCTGAAACGTTTAAAATACTTGGCATAAAACAACTGCATTGCTTCGTAAAAATTGTTGAAATACTTTTGATCTTTGACCGTGCTTTCACCTTTAAAGTGTATAGCTCTCAACTTGTGATAATAATAATTTTTATAACCGTTTTGTATCAAAGCATAACTCAAATCTATGTCTTCGCCATACATAAAATAGCGTTCATCAAATCCACCCACGTCTTGATAGACTTCCTTTTTTAAGAACATAAAAGCCCCAACCAATACTTCTATTTCTCCTGTTTCATCCTCTTGTAGTTGAAGTGCGTAATAAGAGCTCCCCATACCCAATAGTTTTTTGAGCGCAACTGCCGGGTAAGGCACATTGCGTTTACTCTCCGGCAGAAACATTCCGGATCCGTCATAAAGTGCTGCCGTCACAGCACCCAAATCAGATTTATGCTGAGTAAAATCAAGTAGTGATACAAAAGTATTCTCCGGAATAACCGTGTCCGGATTTAAAATCAGAACATATGTCCCTTGCGCGAGTTCAACCCCTTGGTTATTCGCTTTGGAAAAACCAACATTATCCGTGTTTTCTACCAGCTTGACTTCGGGGAAATGTTTTTTAACCATCGCACAAGAATCATCGGTTGAGGCGTTATCAACAACGATTATTTCTCCTGTGACAGATTTTAAAGCCTTTGTCACACTCTGAAGACATAAGAATAAAAAAGGTCTGACATTATAACTGACTATGACGACTGATACCTGCACCACTGTATTATCTTTTTAATGAGTTTTCAAAAGGAATTCTATTGGCAATACTTCTACCCAATGTCACTTCGTCTGCATACTCCAATTCATCACCCACGGCAATTCCTCTGGCGATAGTTGTAATATTGACGTTGCTGTCTTTTATTTTTTTATAGATATAAAAATTGGTCGTATCACCTTCCACGGTCGGACTAAGGGCAAATATCAGTTCCTTGATGGTTTCTGTATTTATTTTTTCTACCAGACTATCTATATTGAGGTGTTGCGGTCCCACACCCTCCATAGGTGATATTTTTCCACCCAAAACATGGTAAAGTCCATTGTATTGGGTAGTGTTTTCTATAGCCATCACATCCCGTATATCTTCTACCACGCAAAGTAATGATTGGTCTCTGGCAGGATTATTACAAATATCACAGACATCATGATCTGACAGATTTTGACAATGTTTACAGAACTTAATCTGCTCAACCATTGTATTGAGCGCAGTTGTTAACTGAATGGTTTGCTCTTTGGGTCTGTTGAGCAAATGCAATACTAAACGTAAAGCCGTACGCTTACCAATACCGGGTAATTGTGAGACTTCGTCAACGGCTTTTTCCAATAATTTTGATGAAAAATTCATAATTCAGATGTTATTGCTTTTTGCTCAGTCCGAATAGAGCGTATATTTTACGGATTATAATTATCATTGACCAAATAACCTACCATATCATTATAGCTTCTCAACCCATGATTTTGGCTGTTGGCTTTTAAATATTGGTCATATACTTTTTGAGATATAGGTTTTACGGGAGTTTTATAACTATCCCAAAAATCTTTACTCAGTTGTATGTTACGTTGTATACCCGGATTGAGCCGTTTTAAATAGGTTTGCGCTAAAGCGGGATTGTACAGAGAGATTTCCTTGATTAGGTAACGTACTGCCATCAACTCACCGGAATATTGAAAAAATAAATCGGGGTTATTGATACAAGCAAGATAACCTATATAATTGGCCTCTGATTCTGACGCATACCCCAACTGATGTGCCATCTCATGAGTAACCGTTACGGGATAGGATGACATGGGTATTAGTCTATTGACCTGAGCTTCGCCTGTAAAAGGATTAAGATAACCTGTGAACCCCATATAGGTCAACGGTTTACTAATCAAAGATTTCTTTACAGAATGTTTTCTGAATTTAAAGTCCAATGAATCGTTTTTAAAGGTCTTATACTGTTTGGCTGCGATTCTATAAATGGCTCTTTTGGAGTAATCGGTTGTTGGCACAATAGTGTCATCGTCCACCAGTGCATAATGAATAGCATTGAGCTTGTCAATATGCCTATGAGTTGTTTGTTGTAATGCCAGCGAATCATAAGTCAATGATTTGATACCCATTTGTTCATTGAGCGGCAAACGGTAGTAATTCATCCCCCATAAGAAGTGAAATAAAAACACAATGACTGATATAAAAGCAGTCATCCGGTACAATTGTTCGACAAAAGGCGAAAAACGGGTTTCATAAACATACCACAACCAACGTAAGATGGCTATAAACAACAATACATACAACACATCACCTACAGAAACAGGAATCCAGCCCAACAACCGCCGCATAAACCCACCAATAAACGGATAAATCCCACGGCTGTAATAACTTTCTATAAACTGCGGAAATCGAGAAACGACACCTATTAAAAATAGCTGAATGACAAGAAAAATACTAAGGGTTCTATTTAAAATATAATTATTCATTAATCAGACTTTGGTACAATTGATAGGTTTTATCAATAGTGTTTTGACTATTAAAATGCTGTTCAAAATGGGTTTTAGCCTTTAATCCCATCTGTTGTCTAAATGTAGCATTTTTTAATTTAACAATAGCCTCTGCTATGGCTCGAGGTTGTTTTGGTGGAATAATCAGTCCACTGACTTCCGTCTCTATAACTTCAGAAAAACCGACTGTCTTGGTGATTATCACAGGTTTTGCCATACTTACGGCCTCACTAAGTGAACGTCCAAACCCCTCTTTGAGCGACGTCTGCGCATAAATATCAGACGCTTTAACAATGCGTTTAGCATCTTCCCGATATCCCAATAATTGAATTCGATCAGGAAAAGGCATTTGCAAAACTAAGTCTTTTAACGTTTTGGAGTCCGTCCCATGTCCCATAATAACATAATAAATACTGAGGTCTTCAGGTAAATACTGCTGTGATTTTATAAAATACTCAATACCCTTCACCTTAGAATAGGTGCCGGCAAGTGTAACCATCAATGCCTTATCCGGAATGTTCATAGACTCTCTGTCTATGGCGGTGATATCATCAAACCATGCCGTAGAATAGCCTTTGTAAATCAGGTGGGCTTTGGTCTTACTCTTACCAAAAAACTGTTTCTTAAAATGGGTTAAGACCCTTCGGCTATTGCAAATGACAGCATCTACACGAGGGTTTAAAAAAGAAAAATAAGCTGTAGGATCATGCCAATGCACACTCATAGCACCAAGATAGGTGACCAGTTTTACCGGTGTCCGTTTTATGGCAAAAATAACATGACGTAATATACGACTGTGATAACAATGGATAATGTCATACTCATGGTCTGCCTGCAATGTTTTTATAGATTCAATAAACTGAAGATCAAAACCTTCAGGAAGTTTACCCGGTATGGTATTTACACCGGAGTCGTTTAATAGCCGGAGACTTTCAGTATTAAACGGTGCGAATACATCTATGGTTATATCCGGTTTTTGGGATAAACCACAGATGAGTTCCAACTCCGCTATACTTATATTGAGCGACACATCATATTGGCCAATAAACAACACCTTTAGGCTCATGGAAAAACAGTTTTAGCTTTATCCCAATAAGCATCCAACTCTTCTAATGTCATTTTTTTCATCTGTTTACCTTCGCTACTGATGACCTTTTCCATTTGTTGAAACCTGTTGATAAAACGCTTATTGGTGCTTTCCAACGCGTTCTCAGGCGAAACATTTATAAAGCGGGCGTAGTTAATCAGAGCAAACAACACATCACCAAACTCGTCATTAATACGCTCCTGATTCTTGTTTTTAATTTCCTCCTGCAACTCCCCGATTTCTTCTTCAACCTTTGCCCAGACCTGTTGTTTATCATCCCAGTCAAACCCTATACCGGCAGCCTTATCCTGTATCCGGTAAGCCTTTACCAATGCCGGTAAAGATTTTGGCACACCTTCCAAAACAGATTTTTTACCCTCTTTCAGTTTGATTTCTTCCCAGTTTTGTTTGACATCATCAGCGTTTTGAACATTGACATCACCATAAATATGCGGGTGTCGCTGTACGAGTTTATCGGAAATACTGTTAGCGACATCAGCAATATCAAAATCATCGGTTTCATCAGCTATTTTGGCATAAAAAACAATATGGAGTAATAAATCCCCCAATTCCTTTTTGATCTCATCCATATCCTTATCCAGAATAGCATCCCCCAACTCATAGGTTTCTTCTATCGTAAGTAAACGCAGTGATTCTATAGTCTGCTCCTTATCCCAGGGACATCCCGTTCGCAGGTCGTCCATAATGTCAAGCAGACGTTCCAGGGCTTGAAGCTGTTGAGGACGTTTAGGATTCATGGTCTTCTTTAGTCTGTGGTGCTAATGTTTCAAAATCAAAATCTGAACTCAACAGGCTGTGATACCATTGTATCATTTTTTTGACATGAGAGGCATACACCCGTTCACGGTCATAATCCGGTAACACTTCTTCAAAAAAAGCTAATAACTCCTTACTACTGCTTTTAGGAGACACAGCCTCTTTACCGTCTAAATGCTTAAACATTTTGTAGAATACATCACCCAGAGCAAGTTCTTCCGTATAGGTGTAAACCGCAATACTACCAAGCGAATTGACCTGATGTACACCGGTTACGGGAAGACGTTTACCGTCCTGTAATGATTCTACAATAATATGACCTTTGGTTTGTGATAAAAGCTTGTACAAACCTGGTCTTCCACTGATACTTAATATTTTTTCTAATGACATATGTTTTGTTATTAATTGAAATTTATTGTCTCGTTTTTTAGTCCGTTTTAAATCAACCGCAAAAGCGATTTACCGGTACTAAAAAATGCTTGTTTAAGTTAATCCACTGCAAAAATACATTTCTACGGATAAAGCAGGTATTTTTCTCTGATTTTTTTGAACGAATCCAATCCGGGTTGCCAAGTTTTTCTGATATCTTCTTCAGAATAACCCAATTTAATTTGTTCCTGTAAAGTACCCGTCCCTGCCAGCGTATTGAAATAAGAATTAAAAAAAGCGGTCTTATCAGGATAGTTTTGGTAAGCCTCCGACAGCCATGTCAGGTTGATTTGATTCAACTTTGTTGCCTGCGTTAAATCCAAACCATAACAGGTCTTATCTTTGTATTTAGGCTTTTTAGCCCCTGTATTGGGTTGTGGCTTAAACGTAAATGTATAGATGGTTTCAGGTAATTCCGGTGACCCAAATATCTGAAAAGGAGTATTGGTTCCTCTACCGCAACTGATACTTGTTCCTTCAAAAAAACACAAACTCGGGTAGAGATTGACAGCCTGTGCATTGGGCAAATTAGGCGAAGGTTTGACCGGAATAGTATAAGCTGTCTGCCGGGTGTAATGTTCTATGGGAATCGTACGCAGTTGACACGTTATCCCTCCTGCCAACCAATGTTCACCATTGATCATCCGGGCATATTCACCTATGCTCATACCATAAACGACCGGAACGGGGTGCATGCCTACAAAAGATTTGTAGGATGGCTCTAATACAGGTCCATCTATATAACTAATATTGGGATTGGGTCTGTCCAAAACGACAACGGGAATATCTTGTTGAGCACAAGCTTCCATCACATAATGCAAGGTAGAAATATAGGTGTAAAACCTCACCCCTACATCCTGAAGGTCAAAAAGTACGAGATCTACATCTTCCAGATACTTTGCTTTGGGTTTTTTGTTAGAACCATAGAGCGAAATAAGGGGTAACCCTGTTTTGGTATCCATGCCGTTTTTTACGCTTTCACCGGCATCTGCAGTCCCGCGAAAACCGTGTTCAGGACTGAATACTTTGATAATATTGATGTTTTGAGCCAATAGTGTATCAATAAGGTGTGTGTAACCTCCGTAATTGTCATTGACGACACTACTTTGATTGGCAACAACACCTATACGTTTATTTTTCAATAAGGGAAGGTAAAGATCGTAATTCTCTGCCCCTACTTTGATGGCCTTGCTTTGAGCTGTTGTCGAAACATTAGTATCGGCTTTAACCGGGTTGATTTGGGCTTTAGAATGACAACTGTTTAATGCCAAAACCACAATTATTAACAACAACTTTTTAAACATATACTTGATTTTACAGCAACAAAAGTAAGGTAATTTTTTTTGTTCATCAGAATGACAAAAAGATAAGCGGGATAACCCTATTTATTCACAGCTTATTATACTTCACACACAACCACATCTTTACTGATAATTGTGAAACACCCTTGTTGTAGTTACGCTAAAGCCCTTTGAAATATATGATTTCAAAGGGCTTTAGAGCGTATAAAAGTTTAAAGGCTTAGTCCACCTCGTGTACAATAATCTCAGAAGTCACCGGCATAGTTTTTTGATACACCGCACTTACGCCACAATAACGTTCTTCAGAAAGGTTAACAGCTTTTTGCAATTTATCCATAGGTAAATCTTTTCCCCAGAATTCATATTTTACGTGCATTTTATGGTATTGTTTGGGATGTTCATCAGTCAGGTCACCATCTACAGAGACTTTAAAGTCTTTAAAATCCACACGCATTTTACCGAGAATAGAGACTACGTCCATTCCGGTACAACCGGCAAGCGCCAACAACATAAAAGGCTTAGGACGGGGACCTCTGTCTAATCCGCCTACTTTTTCATCGGCATCTATAATTATTTTATGACCATTGACTTCTCCTTCAAAAGCCATATTATCGATCCATTTGACTGAAGCTTCTTTCATTTTATAAGAGTATTTATTATAGTAATTAATTTCAAACACAAAAATAGCGTATTCTGATGAATTGATTTGTCACATTTCACACATTCACCTCGCTTCCCACATTAAAACTAACGCATTTCTGATTTTTCATCACTGATGTCCTGTAACATTTTTTCCACATTACCGGCAGGGTATTTCCCGTTAAAACAGGCTCTACAGGTAGAAAAAGTATTGAAAATCTTATCCAAATCTTCAAGTTGGAGATAGAACAGTGCTTCGGCTCCTATATAATCCCTGATTTCCTCAATAGATTTGTTAGCGGCAATTAATTCTGTTTTGACAGACATATCTATGCCATACACACACGGGCTTGTAACCGGTGGCGCCGAGGAAACAAAATAGATTTCCTTAGCACCTGCATCTTTAAGCGTTTGGACAATTCGCTTAGAGGTCGTACCTCTTACGATAGAATCATCTACGACTACCACTCTTTTATCCCTTACCGATTTTTTGATAGGATTGAGTTTTTGCTTGACAATATTCTCACGCATTTCCTGATCAGGAGCGATAAAACTACGACCTATATAACTACTTTTAAACAGACCTCTGTGGTAAGGTACACCCAAGGCCTCTGCCAACCCCGAAGCCGCAAAATAGCCTGAAGACGGTACGTCTATAACCACATCGGGGGTTAGTCCGGCAGCTTTGATTTGTCGGGCAATAGTCTGCCCCATACGCACCCTGCTTCCAGCGACATTCTTGTTCAGAAAATTGGCATCTTCACGGGCAAAATAAATGTATTCAAACACACAAAAAGCTTGTTTTTCTTCATATCCTATACTACTGTGCAATTGATTCTGATTATCTATATAAACAATTTCACCGGGTTTTAAATCTCTGACAATCTCATAACCTAAATGGTCAAAAGTTACACTCTCAGATGCCAGACCATAAGTAACCCCTCGCTCTGTTTCTTTTTTGCCGAGCATCAACGGTCTTATACCGTGTGAATCCTGAAAAGCCAATAAACCACGGTTGGCAATGACGGCAATGACGGCATAAGCACCTTCTATTTTTTGTTGGGTGACTTTTACGGCTTCAAAAATATCCTGTGTTGAGATATTGACCAAATCCTTGTTTTTCAGCTCAGCCGCCAGCGTGTACAAAATCATTTCCACATCATTGGACGATGTGGGCATCACGTGATAATCATGATACATGGCATGGTTCATTTCCTTAAAGTTGGTCACATTGCCATTGTGAACCATAGCAATACCAAAAGGATAGTTCGTGGTTACCGGTTGTGCATTTTCAAGGTTAGAATTACCATGAGTCGTATAACGCACATGTCCCAGCCCAATAGTACCATCCAAACGTTCAAAGTGCTTGGTGTCAAAAACTTCGTTGACCAATCCAAGTCCTTTTTTTATTCTGAAATTATCTTTAAACGTGACAATACCCGCCGAGTCCTGACCACGATGCTGTAAGGTTAAAAGTCCTGAATAAAGATCATAAATGACCTTTTCCCGGCCAATAAATCCGACTATTCCACACATATAGTTTTACTATTATTGATTGATTATTTTTGTTTTTATATTTTTTCTCCGGAAAACAATTGTTTCAGTGTATTCGGATATAATTCATGTTCTACAGCTAAACCGCGTTCTTCAACTTCTTCAAGTGTATGTGCCCCATTCAGATCTACTTCGGCTTGCGCAATAATCTGTCCGGCATCCAGTTCTTCGGTGACGTAGTGTACAGTAACTTTGGTATGTCCCATATTGTTATCAAATGCCCATTCATAACCGTCTAAACCCTGATGTTCTGTGGTGTCAGCCGGATGAATATTGATCATTCTACCTCGATAGGCTTTTACCAAAAACGGACTGATGATACGCATATAACCCGCCAGAACGATATAATCAAAGTCTTGTGTTTCCAGCCATGCCATAAGCGCTCTGTCATAATCCTCGCGTTTTTTACCTTGGGAAGCAATAACATGCGTTTTAATGTCTCTTTTCTCTGCAGTTACAAGACCTGCGGCTTCCGGATTATTGGAAAATACGGCTTGAACTTTTGCTTTATTTTGAAGCACACCATGGTCAACAGCCTCCAGAATAGCCTTCATATTGGATCCGCGTCCTGATATAAAAATGATAATTTTTTTCAACTTAAACTGCTTTATAAACTTAAACCAATTTTAATATTGGCTATAAAACTTACATCTGAAAATGTGGAAGTGTCAAAATTATAATAATTTCCCAAACCTAAATAAAATCCCCATAAATATTGATCGCGTAGAGGTCTTTGAATTCCCCAGTATAAACTTGTGTTGATAAAATTATCACCATCTTCATCATCTAAAAAAAGATAAATATATTCCATCTTTGCCCCTAGAAAATTACCGGCGTTGTGAGCCATGTTTTTTTCTTTTGACAGTCTTTTATTCAGACTGTAATACAATTTCAGATGCGAACCTAAAGTTAAATAATCGTCTCCTAAATCAAACACAAATCCCCTTTGACTGGTGATGCCTATTTGGTATTCTTTTCCAAAACTCATATAAGGTTCTACGAGCAACACCGGACTGAGCACATGCTCATAAGCAATATCCAAACCACGGATTCCCAATTCAATTTTCGGAAAACTATTTAAAGTACTCTTTTTTTGATCCTGTGCAGACAGCTCAAAACCGACCAATAGTATAATAACGAATAGAACATGCTTGATGGTCATTGTTGTCAATTTATCTAAGGTTCTTGTTTTCTCTCTGACCAATATCTTTTCTGTAAAACTGCTTGTCAAAGTTGATCAATTGAATATTGTGATAAACTTTATCCAATGCTTTTTGTAAAGTTTCACCACGGGCTACAACATTTAATACACGCCCGCCATTGGTTACTATTTTATCATTAGCCAAGGCTGTTCCGGCATGAAAAACGGTAATATCATCAGGCAATTGATTTAAACCGGTAATCTCATAACCTTTGTCGTATTGTTTAGGATAACCACCTGATACCAGCACAACGTCTGCAAAATAACCCTTATGAAAAACCATATCAACCTCAGACAAACGCTTTTCTACGCACGCCAAAGCCACATCTTTTAAAGGGGTTTTAAGAGACGGCAACAAAACTTCGGTTTCAGGATCGCCAAAACGCACATTGTATTCCAACAGGTATGGGACGCCTGCTTCAACCATTATCCCAAAGTAAATCACACCTCTGTAATCCATACCTTCTGCCCGGATACCTTTAAGCGTTGGCTGAACAATCATATCATCAACCTTTTGCAACAAATGCTCACTTACCCCCTCTACCGGCGTGTAAGCCCCCATACCTCCTGTATTCGGACCTTGATCCCCTTCCAGGAGTTGCTTATGGTCTTGTGACGGCTGGAAAAGTTTCATCGATTTACCATCGGTAAAACCAATGACTGACACCTCATCACCGACCAAACGTTGTTCGATAATCAAAGGTGCTTGCTGACCGTAGGTCTGCGCTACCTCCTTCATAGCGTCTTTAAACACCGCTTCACTATCACAAACAAACACGCCCTTACCGGCAGCCAGCCCATCGTATTTTATCACACAATTGCCTTTGAGTTCCAAGCCATACGCTAAAGCCTTATCAACGCTGGCAAACTTTTCATATTTGGCCGTGGAAACCCCGTGTTTCTGCATAAATTGCTTAGCAAAAATTTTGGACGCTTCCAATTGTGCCGTTACTTTGTCCGGCCCGAGTATCTTTATAGTAGTGGCTCTGAAATAATCTACAATCCCTTCCGCAAGCGGTTGCTCGGGACCGACGAATATAAAATCAATACCATTAGAATGACAAAAACTTTCGACAGCTTTAAAATCAGACGTATCAACAGCATGTGCATTGGGAATACCACCATTACCGGGCAGTGTAAAAACATTTTCCCAACCTTCGGTTTTAGCAAAAGCCCAGGCGAGTGCATGTTCACGCCCGCCACTACCTATGATTGCTATTTTCATGTGTATATTTTTATTGCTTTTTAATAGTCACGTAACCTTTGATGTTTTCTTGCAGAGACTAATTATTTAATTGAATTATCATCATCAATCAAACCTTGTTTCATTTTGGCTATTTCCTCTGTAACCTGTGCTTTTAACGATGGTACATTAAGAGCTCTTATCGCTGCATAAGCGGCATTGTCCGGGTGTACTACCGTAACCGCCGGTGTTTTGGACGGCATAATCAAGGACGAATTGATATTCAGCATAATATCTGATTTATCCGTAAATGGAGGACAGTTAATGACGGGTACACTTAAATTGGCTGCCAATGCTCCACCAAGACCGTTGGAACGACCTGCAATAGCTATGACAACAACCGGTTCGACACTGTTGTTATAAACCTCTGCTACCTCAACCAGACGCTCCCCGTTTTTATGGGCTGAAATCGCACGCATTTGGGTGGTCACATCGTATTTTTTCAAATATTCTATAATCTTTTCAGCATGAGGCACATCAGATTTTGATCCCATAATCAACCCTACAAACCCTGATTTGATATAGCCTTTGTTACGCAAGTTGTAATACATTCTTGCCTGAACATCAATTGTTGAGGTTTTAAAGGTTTCACCAGTAATGATTTTATAAATATCCCGGTAGCGTTTAGAGGTTTCTTCGACCACATCATCTGACAATAAAGAAGGAATTTCACCTTTTATCTTATTGGCCAACATCCATTGGCGGACAAATTCTTTATCTATTTGTTC
>PDWI01001247.1_pt1 | contig 40533 bp, 35 predicted proteins | sample 1430891 | NCBI WGS metagenome assembly PDWI01 (sample SAMN01162508, study PRJNA174530) | Oral metagenome, whole genome shotgun sequencing project. | biome: Marine environment; feature: Marine mammal; material: Swab sample of the gingival sulcus; isolation source: swab sample of gingival sulcus... | reverse complement strand
CCTAAAAAATGCCATACTTGAAGAATTTGTAGTGATTTTTTTCAAAGTAATAATTTTTTAGGCAATTTTCAAAATCTGAAACTTTCGGATAGTTGTGAGATTTTTATAAATAATTTAAACCTTAACCTTATGAAAGAAGACATAAATAAATTTTTAACGATTTCAAGATATAAAAATGGAAGAGTAAAAATTTCACATGATGTGGATAACGAAGCCAATATCTACAAACTACTTTTTAAACTTGGATTTAGAAAAGCAACTTTGAATAATAGAAAAATTCTTTTTCAAAAGACTAATGATGATTTAATTCCTGTAAAATTTGATGATATACGTGTTGCTTTTTGTAAATTACTTAAAAATTTTGAATTTGAAAATGTACCGGATTATGTTAATTATGTTGATATTTTAAATTGGTATTATGTTAAGAACCCAATAAAACAAAATCGCTTATTTAATGAATATCTAAGTGTTGAACTAAGTAAAAGTGAAATACATACATTAAAATTGAAAACAAATGTAGTTTATAAACACAGAAATAAAATAAATTCAATTTTAGACAAACTTAATGAATGGAATTTTAGCAAAACTATTGATAAAAAAGCTACGATTTGCATTAATACTACGTTATATTACAAAAAAAATTGACAATAACAAATTTCTCATATTCAGTCACTATAATGCTGATAAAAAAGAAGATTTTGATGGATTTGATTGTTGGCTTGCTCATTTTGAAAATGAAAAGCAAATAGTTGTAGTGCGCCCAAGAGCCTTACAAGATATAGTATTAAATTTCAATTTAGAAAGAGATTATAAATTAATAAAAAATTATGTTGAATAAAAATGGAGTAAGATAGATTTATACTAACAAAATAATCTATTTTACATTAAATTCCCAAAAGGTGGAATAGTGTTCCACTCCTTTGGGGAATTTGTCATATTACCAACAAATCCTAACACCACAACATTAAGACTCAAAATTCAAATAAACAGAAAGTTTGAAAAGTATATATTTACAATAGCTCGTTAAATCACGAACGGAGAAGTATTTCTGCAAGCAATAAAAACAATAGCTAAACTACTGACTACAAGAAAATTACAAACCAAACAACAATACACTAAATACCGAGTGTTTATAACAACATATTTATTTAATCATATCCCAAAATAAGCAAGATGGAGTTTAAAATTTTTGAAGCAAAACATAATAATTTAGTTTTTAAAATAGAAGAAGATTATCATGAAGTTGGTGCTTATCTCTACGTTTATGAAGCCGGTAATTGCATCAAAGATTTTCTACAAAATGATATTTATACGTGCAAAAACTTTCGGATACGAATAAACCTCTAAATGCTTATTTTTCTAATTGCTTTTTGCCTTTGCAGTTGCATTTTGCTTATAAGCTCAGCATTTATACTTCTGAATTTGTAGCCGAGTTTTGTGTAATATCTCATTGTGGCAGTGAGTGCGGGCAACATATTTTTTTCTGCTTTGTAGTTATCGTGAAATACTATAATTGACCCCGATTTGGTAAAGCGTTTTACATTTTCAAAACAATTTTCGGGTGCTATTTTCATGTTGTAATCTTGCGACAATACATTCCATAAAACTATTTTGTACCTATCCTTCAAAGCCAGCCGCTGTTTGTTGGTTATTCTGCCATATGGCGGTCTGAATAAATCGCCTTTTATGTAACTTGCTGCTTTTTCTACATTTTTAATATAGTCGCAGAATGAAGTTTTATGACCATTGAGATGATTGTATGTGTGATTGCCTGTTGCGTGTCCGTTTATTAATATTTTTTCATAAATATGAGGATGCTTTTTAACGTTGTGTCCCACGCAAAAAAAAGTAGCTTTTGCATTATATATGCTCAATATATCAAGTACTTTTTGAGTTAATTCGGGTATTGGTCCGTCATCAAAAGTGAGGAATATTTCTTTGTTCAAGGTGTCTATTTGCCAAACAAAGTCAGATAACAAAGACGTTACCGGCATCGGCGGATTTACAATCAAATCATTTAGGTTTCTATATTTCAAAATGTTAAGGTGTTAGGTTTATTTTCATACAACTTTCTTTATAGCGATTATTTTTCGTGATAATTTATAAAACGCAAACACATTTATTGCGTCAGCAACATAATATAAATTCTTTCTATAATATTTGCTCGGAAGCATCCCTCTGTAAGCACCTCTTAGAAAGACACTTACAGAGAATAATTTAAAACAAATATTTTTCCAATTCTATAAATATAGATACAGTATTCTGTTTGTATGAAGGCAAAGAACTAAACCAATTGTAGAACATTGCTTCGTTTTCGCCCATTTTCAGCATTTGAGCTTTAATATTGTGCCTACTGTCTAATTTATCTAAAAGTTGGCTTGCAAATTCTTTGGCTTTTTCTTTTTTGCCTGCTTTTTCCAAAATTCTTATGGTCTCTCTCGCTATTGATAAAGTTTGACCATAATCATCAGCTATACCCATAATGTGTACATCTTCTAAAGAGTTGTAATAATCTACCTCTTGCATTAAGTTATCAAAAATTATATTAAAGACAGAATCGCCTTTTTGTGTTTTGTCGATAGCATAATAATTTTTGGCAATAAGCAAATCATAATAACTATAAGGAGACATTTTATTGGTAAACAATCCTACGCATTTATCAAGCACTGCCTCTGCCGAATCCTTTTTATTTTCAGCAATAAGTGCATTAGATAAATCGCGGAAAATGCTTTTGAAATTCATTAAAAAACGACGATTGTTTTCGTCAAGATATATTCCGTCGGGATTTTTATCTAAACCGCCCCACTTAAATTTATTCATTACATTGTCATACAAAATATCTGTATTGGCTTGTGGTGTTTCGCTTTTCAAAGGCACTACTCTATATGCCAAACCTTCCAATTGAAGATATGGATCTAATTTTAAATAATGGCTGCTACCCACCGTTGAGGCAAAGTATACGGGGCGTTCCCAATCGGAACTTGCCAACAGGTCAAGCACCATCATTTGATTTTTGCGAATATATGAACTGCCCAAATCCCATACTATATTTTGTATTCTGTCATAGTCTTTTTCGCCTACCACTTTTAGTTTTTTCACCTTTTCTTTATCTACCGGTAAAATCAATTTCGATGAAGGAAGATAATTTACATATTCATTCTGACGAATAAGGGTTTTATCTTCTTTGTTTTCACTTGCTATATGTTGCATAGCAAGCGATAATGGTAAAGGATATTCACTTACTTTTTTCAAGAAATTTCCGGTATTTTGGAAAAGTTTTTCCATTGCGGGAAGCGAGTAATTCAAACTTTTGCTTTCAACAATATTTTTATCTGATAATTTTTGAGATAAAAGATAAAGATCGAGTGGTAAAATTTTACTATATCCGTCTTGTAGTATTTTTTTAGACTCAGTAGGGAATACTGTCGTAAAATTAGACTTATCTACAATATTTTTAAATTCACTAAATAAATTTTTATACTCATCTTCAAGTAAATATTTAGAAGCTGTGTATTTTTCATTTATATAAAGGTTAGGATTTTTTATGACATAAGTAATGTCTCGTTTTCCCTTATCATAAGCGGCTGAATCCATAGAGAATGGAACGGGTGCTGATTTATATGCCCTGCGACGCATTTGATTTATGTACCATTCTGTGTTAAAATAACTTAGGTTGATAACACGCACATCGGTTCTTATACCCTCCACTTCTTGTACATACCAAAGAGGGAAAGTATCGTTGTCGCCATTGGTAAATATAATTGCATTCGGGGCGCATGAGTTTAAGTAGTTTATGGCATAGTCGCGAGCTGTAAATCGATTTGAACGGTCGTGGTCGTCCCAGTTTTGAAAAGCCATAAGTGTTGGTATACAAAGCCCGATTACGGTAGCTGCCAATGCTGCCGATTTGCCTTCCATTTTTTTGCGCAATCCTTCATAAAACGCAGCAACTGCAAAGCCTATATATATTGCAAATGCGTAGAACGAACCAGCATAAGCATAGTCACGCTCGCGTGGTTGATAAGGTGGTTGGTTCAAATACAATACTATGGCTACTCCTGTGAAAAAGAAGAATAGCATCACTACCCAGAAATATCTATTTCCGGTTTTATTAATGCCTGACATGTAAAGCAAGCCTATAATTCCCAGTATAAGAGGTAAAAAGTAATACTTATTTCTTGCTTTATTTTCTTTCTGAAAATCAGTGAGTTTGCTTTGGCTTCCGAGCCGCATTTCATCTAAGAAAGTAATACCGCTAATCCAGTTACCGTCTTTTATGCCTCCATGCCCTTGAACATCGCTCTGCCGTCCTGCAAAGTTCCACATAAAATAGCGTATATACATGTGGTTCAACTGATAAGCAAAGAAATATTGCAAGTTTTCAAAGAAAGTAGGCGGTCTTCTGGGTGATAGTTTATCAAGAACCGGCTCGCCGTATCGGTTGGTAACTACTTGTCCGGTTGCGGGGTTTATTTTTGAGTTGAAAAAATCACTTTCTCGATTGCCTGTCCACATTGAGTATCCTTGCACGTGGTCGGGGCTTTCCGAATCGCTGTACATGCGTGGGAATAGTGTTGTATATTTAGAGTCGAATTCTCTTTCGAGCCTTCTGTCGGCAACTACATATTTATCGTTTTCTTGTTTGTATATTGCTTTACCGTCTTTGTATGCCGTAACCGGAGCGTTAAAATACTGTCCGAACAACAATGGACTGTCGCCATATTGGTCTCTGTTGAGGTATGAGATAAACTCAAATACGTTGTCGGGCGAGTTTTGGTTCATAGGCGTATCGGCATTTGAACGTATTAAAATAAGTGCAAAAGATGAATAGCCTATCATTATTACCAAAACAGATGAAAATATCATGTTCCAAAGCGGATTTTTTTTCAAATATGAAAAATAAACTCCTGCTACAACAGCTCCGAGTGTAATTATAAGGTAGCTTATGAAACCGGTTTTAAACGGTAGTCCGAAAGAGTTGGTAAATAGTAATTCAAATTTTGAACCTACCACTACATATCCTATTATAACTCCGTACATTATAAAACCTAAAATACCTACTGATATTGCTGCGGATTTTATGATGCCCCAAGTGGTAACTTCATATTTTTTAAAATAATAAACAAATACAATAGCTGGAATTACCAATAGGTTCAAGAGGTGTACCCCTATAGAAAGTCCCATTAGATAGGCTATGAGAATGAGCCAACGGTTTGCATATTTTTCATCGGCTTGATTTTCCCATTTCAAAATAGCCCAAAAAACCACAGCCGTAAACAATGAAGAGGTGGCATATACCTCGCCTTCCACGGCAGAAAACCAAAATGTATCGGAGAATGTGTAAGCTAAAGCAGCTACTGCGCCTGTTCCCATAATTGCTATGGTTTGTCCCATGTCTAATGTTTCGGTTTTTGCAATAATTCGTTTTGCAATATGGGTTACCGACCAAAACAAAAACAAAATAGTGAAGGCACTTGCCAATGCCGACAGAGAATTAACCATTACGGGCACCAAGGCATTGTTGCCAAAAGCAAAAAGGCTAAAAAATCTTGCCATCATCATAAAGAGTGGTGCTCCGGGCGGGTGTCCTACTTCTAACTTAAATCCGGTGGTAATAAACTCGCCACAATCCCAAAAGCTTGTGGTTGGTTCTATTGTCAATAAATAAGTTACGGCAGCAATAGCAAATACTGCCCAGCCTGTTACTATGTTTATTTTCTTAAAACTTGTCATTTAACTATATGTATTTTTTGCTTTTGAGTGGCAAAGGTAAGATATTATTTTGAATACTGAAATTTTTACTTACATATTGATTAGGCTTAAATTATGAAAAGATTTCACTTTGTTTAATTGAGAATGGATGTTTCATAAAATCAGTGATAGAAAATCACAGCTTCTGCACTATTACAAAGTTTCAGAACGTCCATAAAAAACCGTTGCAGATAGATCTCTCTTCTGCAACGGAAAACAAAAACTAAAATTAGGGCTGTAAAACTTAATATTCTAAAAGTATGTAACTTAATTATTTCTTGTTGAAAATTATATTGCAAATAAATAAACTATATCACATTATTGCAATCACTAATTATAGGGATTATTTGTTTGTTTAATTGAAAATTGAAAATGGCTTTGTTGTATGGTTCAATTAATATATTAAGGTGCTGTTTATGAGTTTTTTACATTTAAAATGTTTGAGTTTTTTGTTAAACAACAGTTCGTTATTTCCCGTAAGGAATTAATAATAAATGAGTTATATTACCACCACACAACCACCATAACCACCTGAATATCAATTCATTAGATTTTTGATTTATAATTTTTAATTCGTAATTCGTAATTTATTTCGATTACATAATTCGGGTTAAATTTTCTAAAAATCCCTTTTTTCGGTGATAAATTGGCAAAATTTTACTTCTTTTGTAAAAAATAAATATTTATGGCTCTAATACTAAATATTGAAACCTCAGGCGAAATATGCTCTGTGGCACTCGTTAAGGATGCTCAAACCGTGGCGCTGGAGGAGATACACAAAGCTAATATGCACTCTGAATTGCTTACCGTTTTCGTAGAAAAGGTTTTTAAGAAAGCAGGTACAACTGCCAATGCTCTTGATGCGGTAGCTGTAAGCAAAGGTCCCGGTTCTTATACCGGTTTGCGCATAGGTGTTTCGGCTTGTAAGGGTATAGCTTACGCAAAATCTATCCCGATGATTGGCATTAATACCCTGAAAGCTATGGCATGGGGTATGCTTCAAAAAATAAAATCGGAAAATAAACCAACTGACAATATTTTGCTTTGTCCAATGACAGATGCACGCAGGATGGAGGTATATTCGGCTTTCTACAATTCTAATCTTGACGAAATAAAAACCGTGAGTGCAGATATTATTGATGAAAACAGCTATGCCGATTTTTTATCGAACCACAAATTGGTATTCTTTGGTTCTGGAGCTGAAAAATGCAGCAATACCATAGTTCACGAAAATGCAGTGTTCAGAAATGACTTTGCCCTTTCGGCTAAACTGCTGGCTGCCCTGAGCGAGCAGGCTTTTCAAGCTCGTCAGTTTGAAGATACCGCATATTTTGAGCCTTTTTATTTGAAAAATTTTGTAGCACAAATACCAACCAAAAATGTATTCGGAAAATTTTAAACATACTTGTATACTCCTGATTATAGGCTTGTTATCTTTGTCTACGACTATGCAGGCACAAGACTTTGATGATTTAGCACCACAGGAGTCCATAGAAAAAGAAAGAACCCCGATATTAAATGAAAACATATATTTTGGTGGCGATTTATCATTAAGTTTGGGTAGTACATTTTACTTTTCGGCGGCACCCGAAGCCGGATATAAAATTTACCCAAGATTGCATGCCGGCGTAGGTATGTATTATATGTATTCCTCGGCAGTGGGTTACAACAACTCAATATCGGTATACGGCACTAGATTGTACGGACGTGCTTTTCCTTTACAAAAAATTTTTGTACAAGGCGAATACGAAATGTTAAACAGTCCGCGCTACGACCCCAATTTGGGTTACACCAAAAGTAGAGTTTGGGTGCCGGGAGTTCTTGCCGGACTGGGATACATGGAGCAAGGCATGGGACGACTCGGGCTTTATATCGTAGTTCTATACAATTTTATGCTTACTGAACAAACTCCATATTTGAACCCTGTAATTAGAGCAGGTTTTATTTTTTAAGGGGTAAACTATAAAAATACATAACTCTATGTTACTTAAAATTTTTAGCACCCTTATTTTCAGCTAATCATCCACCAAACAAATCCCCCAAACACCCGATATGAAAAATTACGATTTATTCGGAACAAAAAACACAGAAGACGTAAAACATGCCTTACAAATTTCGCCAAACAAAATTATTATATATCTTGAAAAGAAAATACATACAGACACCATAAAATTATGGCGGGTAAAGTTTAATTCATTGGAGGAAGCTGAAAATTTTACAAAAGAAACAATCTTAGGGTTCTCGGCAGAATATCGTGAAAATCAAATAATTATAACAGGTGACTTCAATCCATACTACAACTACCGAATAGAGCTGAACAAACAAGAAATACCCGTTATTTTAGACCCCGCAACGGGTGGTATACTCGACACATATTTTGCCCCGAACGAAACCGAAAATTTTGGTGCTAAAATTCAACCCGAATGTGTATCGTTTAAACTATGGTCGCCTCCTGCCGTAGGAGTTAAATTACTATTGTTTGACACAGATGCCGAAACCCTGTTGGCTGACAATATTTGTCTGAAAAAATCAGATAAAGGTGTACATTCTGTTGAAATTTATCCCGAAAATTTCGGAAAAACAACTTTAGAAAACTGCTTTTACCAATACAAAATTTATGCTTACGGAAAAATTACCACAGCATTAGACCCTTACGCCAAAAGCATGGCAGCTTTCAATCCAAAAGACTATAAAACCGCCAAAGCCGCTATAATAAAAATTCCGAATACACGCCCAAAGCCCGAATTTGACAATTCGGATATAATTAAAACTTCTATGGAAGCAGTTGTGTATGAACTACATACACGAGATTTTAGCATAGAACCCAACTTTTGCAACCCCACCCAAGCAGGTACTTTTTCAGCAATAGGCGAACATACCGAATACTTTAAACAACTGGGTATAACACACTTACAGTTCATGCCCGTAAACAAATGTCATACCCAAAACGACACAGATAAAAACTTCTCCGACAATCTTACTGAAACAAATAGCTACAACTGGGGTTACGACCCTTTAAATTATTTTACTTTAGAAGGCAGATATTCTCAAAACCCATTGTCGCCCGAAGCACGAATAAATGAATTTCGCGATATGGCGGCAAAGCTACATAAATCAGGCATTGGACTTATAGCCGATGTCGTTTTTAATCACATATACTCTGCCACTGTCTTTGAAAACCTTGCGCCGGGATGTTATCTTAGATTTAATGAAAATTTTGAAATATCGGAACATACAGGCGCAGGTCCATCACTCGAAAGCCGCCATCTAATAACAAGAAAACTAATACTTGACGTGGGCAAATACTATGTAAACGTGTTGGGCTTTGACGGTTTCCGCTTCGACCTCATGGAATTTACCGATAACGAAACATTATCGCAATTTCGTAACGAAGTAGGCAAGGCTTATAATGCCGACAATCCATATTCGCTAATACTACAAGGCGAGGCGTGGGAATTTAAAGATATAGATTATCGTGATTCTTTCACAAAACTACATCGACCTAAAGGACTGGGAATAAGCATGTTCAATGACGTTATGCGCGATTCGGCATTGGGGCATAAAACCGAAGGCGGTTTTTTTCAAGGACACACCCACCGAATAGCTGATTTAGCTTCGGCAATAGTAGGCGGTATTTCAGATTTTGACCAAAATGACTTCCCTTTTGCGCAAAGCAAATTTTTTCACCCCTACAATTTATTTGCCGACGAGCCTGCCGACTGCTTAAACTATTTGAGCATACACGACGGACTTACTTTGTTCGATAAAATTAAGCTCACAATGCAAACGACCAACAAAAATTTGCTTCTTAAAATAGCAAAACAAAGTCTAACGGCTCTTTTCACAGCTCAAGGTCGTGTTATTTTGCACGGCGGCACGGAATTGCTCCGCAGCAAACCCGCCATTGCCGAAGAAAAAAACAGTCCGAGAGTTTTTAATTCCGAAATTTTCAATTCCAAAACAGAATTTACACATTTTCATGAAAATTCGTACAAATCGCCCGATTTTACCAATATGATGCGACACAGCAACCGAAAAAACGAGTATGCACCGCTCGTGTCTTCCATGTCGGAATATTTGCAGGGACTTATAAAAATGCGAAAAACAACCGAAGCATTCAGGTATGAAAAAAATGAAGATATTTGCAAAGCACTAAAGTTTTTAACAAATGAAAATGAGCCGGTTGCAAATTTTTCGGGTAAATTTAATTCGTTTAAAAGTCATCGTTTAAAGAAACTTGAAATTGAATTTATCAACGGTCCTAAAAACGACATACTTTTTATGGCAGGAGAAATACATCCCGAAGATGCCAACCCTACCAAACACCCTATATATGTAAGATTTGACAAAAACGGACGTGCTTTAATCAACTTTTCGCGTAAGGAAATAAATAATTTCGACCTTGGGAAATGGCAAGCATGGCATTTGTTAAATATCAAACTTGTACGCACACCGGGCGAATGGGATATTCCAACAGAATATTATTCCGCATCAGGCAGTAATTCGCTTACACCCTACAATATAAATAGTGACTTTAGAATAACCATCGATTTATCGAAAAAAGACGCATCTTCATATTTTGAAATTCAGGAAACAAGCAATAACTACTTGGCATACCGAATATTAAACTTACGCCCGATAAAAAATTCAACTCCGGCATCGAGCGATTGTTTTTTTGTAATTCATAATGTTTCCAATAATCAGCTCGATTTTTCGCATACGGAATTAAGAGCTTACAACAAACTTTTGCTTATTTGCGATTCGGTAAAATTTAACGAAACAGGATTAAATACCAACGAAAAAACAGCCGAAAAATACATAAGTCAAGTAAAAACGGAAACAGGAAGAGTACACATACCGCCTCATTGCTCTGTAATAATTGCAGCGTATAAATAAACTACACTTCTTCATTAAAATTTAAATTATTGGCTAAGTCATTGCTATATAATAAATTGTAAGGCTTGTGTAAATACAGCCTAAAAAGTTGTTGTATGTCATTAGCAAGAAAAATAAAATTTGAATATCCATTCTTTTTGCTATTTTTGCAATATCGGATGATTTTAATTTTTTATTTAAAAACATCTATGGCTATGGTTTTTAACATATTATTTATCTTTTAACCGTTAAACCTATGCTCATTTAACAAAAATTTAACTATTATTTAAACAAAAACACAGTATCATGAAAAAAATTTTATTACTATCGACAGTGATTTTTATGTTCAATTTTGCTTTTGGACAAAAAAGCGAACACCGAAATTCAACCAATAAGGGTATTTTTTCAGAAGACTTTGAAATGACCCAAGACGATTTGTTAGCATCAGATTGGACACTAACAAGTACCCACCCCTCTTACAAATTGCAAATAAGTGATAAACAAAACCATACCCCTTATGGTGAAAATTCATTACAGTACGATTTTTATAACGCCCCTGAAAACACAAATTTTAATTTAATATCTAGAGAATTACAAGTTACTGAAATAAACAACCATTTAAAATTTTGGTATATATATGCCTTGGTTTTGGCAGGTTCCGGACATGAAGACGAACTTTATGTAGACATAAAAAGTACTGATGCTACCGATTGGACATTAGGAACTCAAAATATTATAGAAAATGCCTATTTGGAAGAAGTATGGACAATGGCAGACATAGACCTAACAAATTATGAAGGAACTGATTTTACAGGGAAAACAGTACAAGTAAGAATTAGAGGTATTTCAAAATATGGAAGTTATAAACTCTACATTGATGATATAAAAGGACTTGAAATAGAAGGAACACCTGCATCTGATTTAATTTTGTCAAATGTTTTACCCACAGAAACTCACATTCTAACAGGCACCAAATTTACACCTCAAGTAATTATTACAAACAATGGAGTTAATGTTGAATCAAACTACGAAATTACTCTCAAATCAGAACCTGACGGATATGAAGAAACAATACAAAATCCAACGGAAATACCCCAGGGCGAATCTGTCCAAATAGACTTTCCGGAATGGCTACCCGAAGATGGTAACTATGAATTAATAGCAACAGTATCAATGACAACCGATGAAAACACAGATAATAATACCTTCACAAAAGAAATAGAAGTAAGAGACTATAAATTCGGAGACTTTATATACTCATTCAATCTTCAATCTGAAGATGAAATAGGTATTTCTACCGACGGAAATTATATATATACCTCCGATTGGTGGAATTCTAAATTCTATAAATACAACATGGACGGCACACTAGTAAAAAGTTTTGAAATAAATGAAGCACCCCGAATAAAAGAATTAACATACGACGGCGAATTTTTTTACGGAAGTGCAGTTTCAGAATTATACAAACTAAATTTTGACAACGAAACCTTAGTCGCAACAGATGCCTCATTGCCCACAGAGGTTAGAGCTATTACTTATATAGATACAGATGATGCTTTTCTGGGAAACAATATTTATGAAAAAAGCAATCTAGTAGTTACCAAATTCAAATTCGATCCCGCAGGTTCAGAATCCTTAAGCAGCTTTACATTGCCAACAAAAGTCACAAGTTTAGCTTATGACAAATGGTCAAACCCCGAAGCTCCTACCCTCTTGGGATACAAAGAAAACGGCGACACAATTGTAGAATTTGATTTAATCGGAAATCCAACAGGTAGAATTATTAAATCTAACCAAAATGAAGGTGGCGGCAGAGGAATTTCTATTTACAAAAAAAACGAAATAGTCTATCTACTGGCAATAAGAGCTGGTATAGTATCCGCTTTCGTAATACAAAAAAATACACACATTGTAACATTTAAAGTAAAAGACTCAAATAACAATCCGGTTGAAGCAATAAGTATAAATATAAACGAACAAACTTTAACAAGCAATGAAGACGGTATAGCCAATATAGACTTAGCCGACGGAACTTATACTTATACTGCCACAAAAGAAAATTGCTCCGAAATTTCAGGCAGCCTCACGGTAGAAGGTGGAAATGTTGTAGAAAATATTGAATATGAATGCAATATCTCTGTAAATGACTTAAATACTTTCAAAGCATCAATTTACCCCAATCCTACCAACGACTTACTAACTGTTGAAGCAAACGGTAAATATACCTTAAAAATAGTAGATATAACAGGTAAAATAATATATACAACCGAAATGAATAATTCAATGAACATAGATATGACAGGCTATAATGCAGGTATTTACTTCATTTCATTAACAAATGACAATAAAACTGAAAATTATAAAATCTTAAAAAAATAAAGTTTCAAAATAAACATTAGAAAACAAGCTTAACAGCTTGTTTTCTAATATTTACCTGAATATCAGCGCAATAAACATGCTATAAACCACATACCTCAATATCACAACATATTACGTAATTCGTGCGTGTTTATTAAATTTACCAAATAATAAATTGAGTAACTGCATTAAAATTTCATCTTTTTAATCACAAAAACTAATAAATATCATGAAAACTAAACTATTCTTAAAATTGGCATTAATATTTATTTTAATGCCCTTGCTATCGCAAACATCTTTTGCACAAACACATTTCACAAAAGATTGGATACATATAGGCGAAAGCTCTATTCCATACGGCTCATACAACTACCCCGTAGATTTTTATGGAAAAACAAGTATGTCGCAATCAATATACATGAAAGAACAAATTAATCATACAGCATGCCTTGTTACTGATATAGAATATACTTACAAAACAGTAGATCCGAACTACAATAATTTAATATCAGGCGAACAATTTAAAGTTTGGATGTGTAACACCGACTCTGTTTCACTCTCACAGGAAAACGGATATTGGCTGCCTCTTGATAATTTCACACTCGTTTTCAATGGCACGATAGACAACTTACCTGCCGGAGAAAATAAAAAATTTACATTCCACTTAGACAATCCATTTGTATACAACGAAAGTAATCTCTGTATAATGATAGAACGATCACTAAGCGAAAACTCATATCAAAACAACTTCAATTTTAAAGCATCAAACCAACCTGCTGATAAAACAACAGCACGTTTATACTGGAGTCATGACACTCCTTTTGACTTTACCGATATGGCATCACAAGAAGGTATGACATTGAGTGCAATCGTTGATATAGACATTAACCTTTCAACAGAAAACGGAGGCAGTCTCGCAGGTACAATTACAAACAACGCAAGTGAACCAATCCAAGATGCTACCGTAAAACTAAAAAATACAGACCTCATTACCAAAACAGACGCAAATGGAAACTACTCTTTTAGCTACCTCCCTTTAAATACTACCTACACAGTACAAATTGAAGCATTTGGTTATATGGACCAAGAAGCCGACGTAACAATTACCGGCGAAACTACACAAGACTTCGTAATGCAAAATAAAGCAACTTCTGAAGTAAGCGGAAAAGTTGTAGACAAAGACAATACACCATTAGCCGATGCAATAATTGCAGTGAGCGGATACGATAACTATCAAGCTACAACAGATGCCAACGGAAACTTTACCATTCAAAATGTATACTATGCCGACCAATATACTTTAATTTGTAGTAAAAAATATTTTAAACCCGATACTATATCATTCGATGTAAACTCAGAAACAACAACACTCGCCGACATTACACTGAACGACATTTTAATAACCCCCTCAAAAATAATAGCTCAAAAAGACGGTGAAAATGTAACCCTAAACTGGATATCGCCATTTGACAAAGTAGAATTCAGACACGATGGAGGAAATTTAGCAAATGGAGCAGGACACCTTTGGGCTGAAGATATTGCTGTTTTTGGTTCAGTATTCAGAGAATCGGCAAAACTATTCAAAGCATCATGGTATACACGCACGAAAGAAGGCGTACCTGACCACAAATTTGTTTCATTATACGTTTTTGAATTAGACGCAAACGGAATGCCCACAAACAACATTATTTTCCACAAAAGAAATATTCCAAACCAAGACGACCAATGGTCTCACTACTTCTTTGAAGAACCAATAATAGCTGAAAACGGATTTATGTTGGCATTAGCATACAACCAAGCAGCAAGTCTTGAATTAGGTATTGACGACGGTACAGACCCTAATTATCCGCTACTTCCAAACACTAATTTCATATCAGAAAACTATACCACAGGCGTATTTATTCCTCTTGAGGAATTTGGGCAAAAAGGTAACTTCATGGTAAGAGCAGAAGGCTACAATTTGGAAACAGGTAAAGCACTCGGACAAGATAACAAACCCAAAGACAAAAACCTAATCCATTACAACGTATACAGATTTCCACAAAACCTACACGACGACCCCACACAATGGACAGTGCTTTCTGAAAATACCACAACCACCAACTTTACAGACAATACTTTTGCATCTGCAACTGAAAACGGTTGGTATCAATATGCAGTAAAAAGTATTTATTCCGATAGTCAAGAATCTGAACCAAGATTTTCAAATCTTATTGCAAAAGGTTTAACAACTCAAGTAACTCTTACCATTACCACAAACACTCCAAACAACGAAAGTTTAGGAGCAAAAGTAACTTTGATAAACAAAGACGATAGTGAAAAATACACATATATAAAACATGTGGAAAATAGTAATGGAAACTTAGTTTTTAATGAAGTATTCAAAGGAGCATATAGCCTCAAAATTGAACATGAAAATTTTGTAACAATAATGGAAGAAACTGTAGATTTCACTACCAACGATACATACAACCAAAGTTTTGAATTACAAGAAGATATACAAAAACCATATAATTTAGAGGTAATACAAGGCGACAAAATAGAATTTAACTGGAATGTAACACAAACTATTTTTGATAATTTTGAATCTTATGAAGACTTTGCTTTAGCACCCTCAGGCGATATTGCATGGACTTATATTGATATGGATGAAAAACCAACAATAGGTATTCAAAGTTTTACGTTCCCAAATGAAAAAGTACTTATGTCGTACATGATATTCACCCCATCGCAAACAGATCCGGTAATAGACGTAACAGCAAACCCAACAATTGCACCATACAGTGGAGATAAATATCTATGTAGCTTTGGAACAACATACGGTGGAAATAACGACTACATAATATCACCCCGTCTTAACTTCTGTAAAGATTTTAAATTTTCGTTCTACGCAAAATCATTTGATAGCCAACCGGAACCAAACCTAATAAAAGTAGGATACTCAACTACTACGAATAACCCCGAAGACTTTATGTGGCTTACAGAATCGCCTATTACATTACCCCATGCACAATACACTGAATATTCTTACGATTTAGCCGAAGACGTAAAATATGTTTGTATAAACAATGTATCGCAAAATGGATATATTCTTATGATAGACGATATAAAACTGACCACCGAAGACAACTCCAAAAACAATAGAGGTTTTGTGAAATATAAAGTTTTCTTAGACGACGTACTGCAAGGCGAAACAAACGAAACAACATTCGATTTGGAAGTTGTAGATAATAAAGCAACACATACTGCAGGTGTAGTTGCTGTGTACGCAACAGGAGAATCAGAAATGGCTACAATAACATTCAACACCCCAACAAGTGTAGATGAAATTAATGAAAACGCTACTATGATATACCCAATGCCGGCAAATGATTATGTTTCAGTTAAGGGTAACTTCACTCAATACTGCATTTATGATATTACCGGAAAACAAGTAAAAGTCGGAACATTTAACAATCAAAAAATAAATGTAAACAACCTTAAAAATGGTATATACACAATAAAATTAATAGAAAAAAGAAAAACCAGAACCGAAAAATTAGTAATCAAACACTAATTCCCGTTTTTTCAACTTGAAATTTTATTAACAAAAAATGCTGTCCGGAATTTATTTTCAGACAGCATTTTTTTGTGTTATCAGTAAAAGTTAAGCCCTATTTATACAATAAAAATAGTTATGAATATTAGAATTATAATAAAACAAAAAATTAAAAATCGTAAGCGTAGTACCTCTATGGAGAGACTTTGTAATCAATACAATAACTTGTTTTACAGCTATTTGAAAGCATAATAAATTTTCTATTGCAAATTTTGACCTAAATTGAGTTTTATTATTTCTTGAAAATAATTGGACACACAGAAAAAAAATTTACCTTTGCCGCCGATTTTACTTCACCCTTTTTTACAAAGAAAAAAATGGTTGTGATAAATCAAAAAAATGCTTTCTCAATACAAAGCATTGAAAATATTTTTGAATTTTACATTATGTTTATCTGCTCCTTAAAAAGCACGAAACATTAGAAATAAATATACTTTTTTTAATATCATCTGTATTTTTATAAAAATTTCAATATAAAATAAAATGGAATTGTTAAAAATATTTACTGAATCAAGCACAGCCTCAACACTATTATTCCTTTCTGCCGTAGGAATGGTAGGTATATTTTTGGGCAAACTAAAAATTGGAAAAATCAAACTTGGCATAGCAGGCGTTCTTTTCGTAGGACTATTTGTAGGACATCTCGGTGCTAATATAAACCATCACGTACTACATCTGGTAAAAGAATTTGGACTTATACTTTTTGTGTATACAATAGGTATTGAAATTGGACCCCGATTTTTATCATCCCTGCGCAATAATGGAATGAGACTCAACATATTAGCCGCAACAATAGTATTACTCGGACTACTTACTGCCATATTCGTAAAATATGCCTTTGATTTGAACATTGAAGTAGTAGCAGGTTTGTTTTCAGGCGCAGTAACCAATACACCAAGTTTGGGTGCCGTGCAAGCTCTAATAACCGAACAATTTGAAAACGGCGCTAAACTATCAGAAATAACAGGTATGGCTTATGCCGTAGCCTACCCTTTCGGAATAATTGGCATACTGTTAGCAATGTTCACTGTTAAATCTATTTTTAGAATAAAAGTATCAGATGAAACTGAAAAATATAAAAAAGAACAATCTAAAACTTCAGGCAATGTTGATACAATAAGAGTAAAAGTAACCAATCCTAATTTATTTGGAAAAACCCTTGCCTCATTAACCGAAAGTCTACACAAAGAATTAGTATTATCACGCATACTAAGAAATGGCAAATACATGGTTCCCGAGGGCAATTTAATTATTGAAGAAGGAGATGTGCTGGTAGGTTTATGCCGAAAAAGTGATGAAAAAAACGTAGAACTCATTGTAGGCGAAGTTAATGTGCAAAAAAACTTTCAAATAACGGGCGAACTTAGCATGAGGCATATTTTAATTACCAACAGAAGAATAGCAGGCAAGAGTTTGGCAAAAATAAACCTGTCATCTATGTTTCCGGCAAACGTTACCAGAGTGTATAGAGGCGAAATAGAAATAATACCTAAAGGTTCAACTACATTAGAATTTGGAGATATGATAAGAGTAGTAGGGAAAAGAGAAAAAATGGATGCAGTTGCCAATTTCTTAGGTAATTCGGTACGTGATTTGGCACATCCAAACTTAGTACCTTTATTCATAGGTATTTTTCTTGGAATTTTATTGGGAAGCATTCCATTTTTCATACCCGGACTTCCTGCGCCTGCAAAATTAGGCTTAGCCGGTGGCCCGTTAATTATTGCTCTTTTACTGGGACACAAAGGCAGAATAGGTAAATTAGACTTCTACATAACTCCGGGCGCAAACCGATTTGTACGTGAACTGGGAATTGTATTATTTTTAGGTTCGGTAGGTATAGGTTCGGGTAAGCACTTTTTAGAAACACTGCTAAGCGGAGGTTACATGTGGATGTTGTACGCTTCACTAATAACATTTATTCCACTGGTAACAGTAGGTATAATAGGACGAATGATGAAAATAAACTACCTCTCGATATGCGGTTACCTTGCCGGTTCAATGACCGACCCGCCGGCTTTAGAATTTGCCAATAGCATTTCGCCGGTACAAGCGCAAGCAACGGCTTATGCTACTGTATATCCGCTCACTATGTTTCTTAGAATTTTATTTGCACAAATATTGGTATTATTTTTTGCATAGAAATATTTTTAAAGAAATACTTTTTTTTAAAATAATTATCATAACTTTGCAGGCAAGAATTAGGCTCCGTAGTTCAACTGGATAGAATGTCAGGTTTCGGCCCTGATGGTTGGGGGTTCGAGTCCCTCCGGGGTCACAAGATTATTTTAATTAGAGTAATTGAAAACCGTACAATATTAAACTTTGTACGGTTTTTTATTTTAAGCTAATTTATACAATAGAGAAATATCACACTAAAAAAGTATTCCTTGTTTTTTATTGTAACCCTATTATAACCGACACCTTAATTCGGCACTCGCAAACAACACAACTCGCTGATTAACAGCAAACTAACTCACAAATTCTTATACAAAAACACTTCACTGTTCGTAATTTAACGAAGTGTTGAAACTAAAAGGTACAAATAAAAAAATGGATATTTAATAAATTGTCATCCGGCTACTTCTTAACAATCTTAGTTGTAATAATTTTACCATTCATCTGTATTTCAATAAGATAAATTCCAATTTTAAAATAAGAGAAATCTACTACTTCCATTTTGTTAATAGACGTTTTTTCAATTATAACTTTACCCGTTATATCTGAAATTTTTATTTTTTGAATATCATTATCTGAAAAATCGAAACTTACCACTCCGTTTGTCGGATTGGGATATATCTTGATGCCTATTTCATCTAACGTAGAAACAGAAATATTTTCATCAGTTATACAAAAAGTAAACCCGCAATCTGTTACATGCCAGCTTCCATCATAGTTTCGCAACCCTCCACTGTAATTATTACTACAAACCCAAGCAAATCCACAACCGGAATTTGTATTTTGAATTCCGAGAAAATAACTATCGGGCAAGGCAGTGATAGCCTCATCGGGTATCCAATCCCAATAATAAACTTGATAGGTATTGGGAGCAACGGTCAAAGTTTCTTCAGTGAAATTATGACTAAGCGTAACTTCATCGAAATTCATAATTTCGTTGCCCGGTATGCCCTCGTTGTCTTCAAAAAACGTAAATTTAAAAGTAAACGGGTCGGTTTCGTTACATGGTATCCAGCCTAAATCGCTATAAAACAATTGCACGCCAAAGAAACGTATTAATTTTATTGAATTTATATTCTGCATTTTCTGTACAGCATGATTTTCCGATTGTGTTGATGAAGAAAAACTACCCATTGGCACAACGGGTAATTGTGAAAAAGTTGCTCCCTGTAAACATTCAAAAGAGCGTAGTTCTGTATCACTTCCTTTAATTATTTGCGAATTGGTATCTTGTGCTAAAGAAATAGAAGCAACCAAAATACTCATAATAAAAAATAAAACTCTTTTCATAATTTTAATATTTTTCTGCTTTTCTGCTTCCTTAAAAACTAAAAAAGGAAGAAAAGCGTAAACATTTATTTTATTTATTGTAACCGTCAGAACTTAGACTTTATTTAAACATAAAAACTGAATAACAACATTTTATTTTAGAAAGTCGGTATCGTAATTTTGTTTTCACAAAAATATATTTATTGCAAAGTTAATCATTTTTACTTTCTCAAACCAATACTTCGTTAAATTACAAACGGTAAAGTCCTTTAGGCAGCAATCCAATACACTGACAATCAATTGGTTACAAATAGAAGACATGACAGCTTAACTACCAACAACTTACTAACACAGAAACTATTGTAAAGTATTTTTACTCAAAAAAAATTTTAATTTCTGAATATTTTTATTAAAGTAATACACTAAAAAACTTACAAATGCTAACAATTATATATCCTTTTGGAGATTACACGGCAGCTGATATAGCCATAAAACTACAAGCACTTTCTTCCATACAAGAACAATCTGTATATGTTGTTCCTAAACATTTTGGTAGAAGAGAAGAAGCTGTCATCCAAAATCTTAGTAATTCTAAAGTTGTATTATTTATTGTCTTTGACAGTTTAGCAATTGATGAAAAAACCGAATACGAAATTAATTTTTTAAAAAGTAAAAACATTCCTATTTACGCTTTTATTCCTGAAGATTTTAGACTTAGCACCCCCATAGAGCAAACTTATAAATACAAACAAAATAACAAAAACGATTTATTAAGCAAAATAGAAACCTTTATTAGTGGATTACAAAAACAACCAAAAAACAAAAATAATGATTGGGTAGATTTGCTTATTGCAATGGGATTAATTACCGGCGGTCTATTACTTTTAAATTCATCTGTAAAAAATTAATTTTCAAAAATTTATCCGCACCCCGAAAACAAACTAAACTCCTGAGAACCAATATCTTAACCTATCCAAACCTTTAAATATCAGCCTTATGACGTACACTTTTCATAAGTCGAGAAGCAAATACAAAGTCGTTTAATTCCGGATTTTCGGATTTAAAAATATTATGCCTGTCCCCCGACCACCATTTGCGTCCGGTGTGTATAAAATGTATGTAATCTCCCGTTTCTACTACTGAGTTCATATCGTGTGTGTTAATGACGGTAACAGTATTAAATTCTTCGGTAAGCTCCTTTATTAAATTGTCAATAACTATGGCTGTTTTGGGGTCGAGACCTGAATTTGGCTCATCGAAAAACAAATATTTAGGGTTCAACACAATGGCGCGCGCTATGGCTATGCGCTTTTGCATACCGCCACTTGTCTCCGAAGGGTATAAATTTTCGGCTTTATGCAAATCGACCCTATGTAAACAGAACTCGGCACGTTCACGCATTTCGGCATAGCTCATATTGGAAAACATACGCAACGGGAACATAACATTCTCAAGTACAGTGCTGGAGCCAAACAATGCACCGCCTTGAAATACCATGCCTATTTCTTTACGAATAGGTTTGCGCTGTTTTTGATTCATTTCAGAAAAATTCCTATTATCATAAAATACAGCCCCCGAATCAGGTTCATGCAAGCCTATAATGGTTTTTAACAAAACAGTTTTTCCCGAACCACTTCGTCCTATGATTAAATTTGTACTTCCACGCGAAAATTCTAACGATATATCTTTTAATACATGATTATCGCCAAAAGATTTGTTTATGTTTTTAACCTCTATCATGCCAACATAAGTTCTGTTAATATCATATTTACAATCAAAATCATGATGCTACTGTAAACCACAGCTCGTGTACTTGCTTTTCCAACCTCTATTGCACCGCCTTTCACATAGTATCCGTGATATGCCGAAACGGTGGTTATGAAAAAAGCAAAAAATACCATTTTGGTCAGTGAATAAGTAATATAAAACGGAATAAAGAAATAATGTAATCCTGCAACATAATCGGCAGCCGGAATAGCTCCCGTTATAACAGTTGCAATATATCCGCCCGAAATTCCTAAAAACATGCTAAACATTGTAAGAAAAGGAAAAATAAACATAGCAGCCAAAACTTTAGGCAACACCAAATGCGATACTGAGTTTACTCCCATAATTTCGAGAGCATCGATTTGTTCCTGCACCCTCATCATGCCTATTTCCGATGCTATGTTAGCGCCTGCTTTCCCCGCTAAAATTAATCCTACTATGGTAGACGAAAATTCTAAAATCATAGAATCGCGAGTAGTAAGCCCTACTAAATAGAGCGGAATAAGCGCCGAATTTATATTATAGGCTGTTTGTAAGGTTATTACAGCGCCTATAAAAACAGAAATAATAATAACTATACCTATAGAATTAATGCCTAATTTTACTAATTCGTCCAGCACCATAGAAAAGAATACACGCCTACGCTCGGGTCGTCTGAAAACACGTTTGAGCATGATAGTATATCTTCCGGTATGATAAAATATTCTCATTATAAAAGGTTGTTGTACATTGTTGGTAATTTTTATACATTTGCCGAAACAATAATCCAAAAATATCTGATTTTTTTGTAATTTAAAATTTATAAACACATAAAATGCAACAAAACAATTATTGTGTTATAATGGCAGGCGGTATAGGAAGCCGTTTTTGGCCATTGAGCAGAACACAAAAACCAAAACAATTTTTAGACATCCTTGGGGTAGGCAAAAGTTTACTGCAACAAACTTTTGAACGATTTACTAAAATATGCCCTATTGAAAATATTTTTGTTGTTACAAACGAAATATATACCGAAACAGTAGCCGAACAGCTACCCGCCCTAAAATCTTCGCAAATATTAGGCGAACCTCTACGAAGAAATACAGCTCCGTGTGTAGCATACGCCAATATGAAAATACAAGCAATAAATCCCAACGCACGAATTGTAACAGCCCCGTCAGACCATGTTATATTGAACGAGGCTGAGTTTATTCGCATCATAAATAAAGGTTTAAAATTTGTGGAAACCAACGACGGGCTTTTAACTCTGGGCATACACCCCTCACGACCCGAAACAGGATACGGATACATTCAAGTAAACAACAAAGCTTCGGCTAATGAAGATAATGATATAAAAAAAATAAAAACTTTTACCGAAAAACCTGACAAAACAACAGCAATAGCTTTTATAGAAAGTGGCGAATTTCTTTGGAACTCAGGTATATTTATATGGTCGTTGAAAAGTATTTCCAATGCTTTTGAAAAATATCAACCCGATATAAACTCGCTTTTCAAACCTAATGATATAAATATATTCTCCGACCCTGCCATAGAAAAAGAATTTATAAAAAATGCTTACGGCGAGTGCAAAAACATATCAATAGACCACGGAATAATGGAACACGCTGACAATTTATACGTATTGGCTGCCGATTTCGGATGGTCTGATTTAGGCACATGGGACTCGCTGTTTGATATAGTAAACAAAAACGACGACAACAACGCAATAGCTCCCGACCACATATTAACTTACGATACTAAAAATTCAATAATAAACCTATCAGACAATAAATTTGCCGTAATACAAGGTCTAGAAAATTACATAGTTGCAGAGTCCGATAATATTTTACTAATTTGCAAAAGAGATAACGAAAAACGAATACGCGACTTTGTTAATGACGTGAAAATAAAAAGAGGCGAAAATTTTATATAAAACATTCATGTCTAAAATTTTTTAAATACACAACAGCATGATTATTGAGAATGAAGACAAACTCCCAACTTCCCTCTTACAACTTCCAACTAAAAAAACAAACTATTAAATAATTAAATACGAAAAAAGTAAAATAATGAAGAAATATTCTTACACAGAAAAAAAAGACACCCGTTCAGGATTTGGCGAAGGTCTTACCGCAGCAGGAAAAGCAGATGAAAACGTGGTAGCCGTTTGTGCCGACCTCACTCCTTCGGTAAAAATGGATTCTTTTAAAGAAGCATATCCCGAAAGGTTTTTCCAATCAGGTATTGCCGAAGCCAATATGATATGTGTGGCAGCAGGGCTCACTTTAGGAGGTAAAATACCGTTTACGGGAACATTCGCCGAGTTTGCTTCGGGGCGCGTATACGACCAAATACGTCAATCGGTGGCATATTCCGAAAAGAATGTAAAAATAGCTGCTTCGCACGCAGGTTTGACACTGGGAGAAGACGGTGCAACACACCAAACCCTCGAAGACATTGCCCTAATGAAAGCGTTGCCCGGAATGACTGTAATAAATCCTTGCGATTTCAATCAAACCAAACAAGCCACAATGGCAGCAGCAAAACATGACGGACCTGTTTATTTACGCTTCGGACGACCCAAAGTACCCGTTTTCATACCCGAAGACATGGAATTTACAATAGGAAAAGCAATCAAATTGATAGAAGGAACAGATGTAAGTATTTTTGCCACGGGACATCTCGTTTGGGAGGCACTACAAGCTGCCGAAGAGCTTGATAAACAAGGCATTTCCGCCGAGGTAATAAATATACACACTATAAAACCTTTGGATGAAAAAGCTGTGTTAGAATCAGTTAAGAAAACAGGATGCGTAGTTAGTGCCGAAGAGCATTCAATATATGGCGGTTTGGGCGACAGCATAGCACAACTTCTGGCACGCAATTACCCCACCCCACAAGAGTATGTTGCTGTGGAAGACATATTCGGGCAAAGCGGAAAACCGCTCGAACTTATGAAAAAATATGGTATTGATGCTGCCGGAATAGTAAAAGCAGGACTGAAAGTTATAAAACGAAAAAATAAATAATCTTTTAATTTTTACAAGAAATGAAAAAAGTTTTGATATTACTAATCATTGCGTTAATTGCTTCCTATGGTTATTCACAAGAAAAAAATTTTATTGACCAACCATATCTGGAAACAAGCGCAAAGGTTGATACATTGGTAATACCCGACCGAATTTATTTACACATATCAATTTCGGAAAAAGATACAAAGGACAAAATATCAATAGAAGAGTTGGAAAAAGAAATGAATAAAAAACTCAAATCGCTTGGTATAAACCTCAAGAAACAACTTGAGGTAGATAATTTTTCAAGTATGTTTAAAAAGTATCTTCTTAAAAAGAAAGATATTGTGAAAAATAAATCGTATACTTTATTGGTATACGATGCAAAGACAGCAAGCGAAGTAATGCGTGAACTTGAGAAGATAAATATATCCAATATATATCTTAGCCGAACCGAATACTCAAAAGAAAAGCAACTCTCTGTTAAATTAAAACAGCGAGCAATAGCTGATGCAAAATTCAATGCTGCGACAATGCTAAAACCTTTAAATCAAAAATTAGGCAAAGCAATATATATTAAAGATAACAACAGCTTTAGCGCAACAAGATTTAGTGATAAATCTTATGATTTTGGCAATTATGGTGTCAGTTATGCTCCGGTTATTGAAGTAGAAATTAAAAAAATTAAAATTGAAAGTTCAGTAACTGTAATATTTAGAATTGATTAAAATATCAATGCTTTCGTTAATATAAATCTACACATTAGGACATCATTACCAATGTTCAAAATAAAATAAAACAAGGTGGCGTATACCTTGTTTTATTTTTATATAGGCTATTTTACCTTAAGCTAAACTACTGTTAATCAAACAGTTACATTAAAACTATATTTCTCCTAAAAGTTTTTTCACAATTCCCGAAATAAGAGAACCGTCAGCTTTTCCGCTAAGTTCTTTCATAGTTGCCCCCATAACTTTGCCCATATCTTGCATACCCTTAGCTCCTGAGTTTTCAATTACTGATTTAACAATTGTTTCCACTTCCTCGCTACTCATTTGCTTAGGCAGATAAGGCTCAATATATTTAACTTCTGTTAATTCTTTTTGGGCTAATTCGGCTCGGTTTTCGGCTTCATATATTTTAGCAGATTCTTTGCGCTGTTTTACCATTTTTTGCAAAGCCTTTATCTCGTCTTGCTCACTCACCTCACCTTTGCCCGATGTACGAAGCAACAACAACGACGCTTTTATTGAGCGCAAAGCCTCCAAGCGTTCTTTATCTTTATTTTTCATTGCTGTTTTTATATCTTCATTGATTGTTTCAAATAAACTCATAATTACAATTTTAAATAAGTGAAAAAATACACATTCTACGGGCAAATGTAAAAAAAATATTTATCGGTTAATTATTTTTCTTAAATAAATTACAAAGCTGTGGTAAACTTTATTTTATTTTTTGTTATTTTTGTTATTGTTTTTGTAAACAACTGATAATCAAAAGATTACAACAACTCTACATGCATTGTAACTATCTGATTATCAGTATATTAGTTCACAATTTGTTATTTAACTAAGTGTTGTTGTTTAAAATAGTTTTTTTTCTAACTTTGTCGAACACAATTATATAACATTAAAAGAGATGTTTGGATTTCAAAAATCAGAATATAAAATCTTTAATAGAAATTTTTTAAGAAAAGTAATTTTCAGATTAGATTTCAAAAGAAATACCGATATACTATCTGATGAAGATTTTATAAAATCTATTTTCTCAGACTTTTTCCCAAGATTTATAAAAGTACAAGGAAATGGTATTCAAATAACAATAGATAATAAAAACCCAAATTTTGAACAAATAAAAGGTCGTGAGAATTTTATACTAAAATCAAGCAACGGGCTAACAACATTGAATATAAACGACGATTATTTAGAATTATCATTCGACAATTCAGCCTATAAATCATCAAACGATATTAAAAAATTATTTAGTGTATTTAAAGATTTATTTAAAGACAAATTAAATTCTTTTGATAAAATTAGTTTAAAAAAAATAAACATTTTTGAATTTAACAACGATAGCAACCCAAATGGGATATTATTTTTCTTATTAAACAACAGCATTGTTGGTAATATTGATGCTTTCCCTAATACAGAATTAATTAATCATAATTTGCAATCAGTGAATTATAGAAATAATGATTATTTTTTAAATATAAAATATGGTATGAATATCCCCCCCATAAAAAACATGAAAATAGGGCAAGTTATAATAGATATTGAACTGGAAAAACATACAGTCAGTCAATTAAACGAAATTAATTCAATATTCGATAACATTAATAATGAGGCTTACAATGTTTTTTGCACATTAATAAATGAAAACACTAAAGCTCTTTTAAATGGACAATAACAATTATAAAATTATAGAATCTGAATCAGATTTAGGCACTGTGATTCAAGATTATAATGATGTAACCAATCAACTTTTTAAACATTTAAAAATTGGTGTTTTGGGTACAACATTGTTGTTCTCTTCTCCCAATATTTATGCAAAAAAACCTGTTTACTCCATTAATAAAGATGTTATAGAAACCTCCATTGATGAAGTATATGATTACAACAAACAAATAGATAATCTTATCAGTACGGTTAATGACTTAAATAAAATTAAATATACTAAAAAAGAAATTTTTGATGGTATTTTAGCTTTCAAATCTTTAATTAACGACTGGGACGGGTATAACTCTTTGCCGCTTGAAATTAAAAGTGCCGGCAATGCAATTTATTTAATTAATTCATTAGACAAAGAGTTAATTGGTCGTATAGATGATTTTTATCCGAACCCTCATGGAACAATCTCTTTTGAATGGATAAATAATTATAACGAAAAGGTATACCTTGAGATAGGAAATAACTCTTTTTCTTATTTCACAAAGTTCAATTCGTCAGAACCTTTATTTTTTGATAATTTAGACCTTTCAGATGAGAATATTGAAGTACTTGTAAAACATATTAGAGCTATCTAAAAGAACAAATATGAACGACAATATAGATTCTAATAATGCAACCTCCATACCTTATGAATTTTCAAATACTGAAAAAATCACAAGGTCTATTTTCTCTCCCATAAATGTAAAAAAAGACGATACTCTACGAAATAACGCTTTTACAACACCGCCCAACAAAGATGAAGTTTCAGTAAACAGATTAAATTATACCACTCCAAACTTCATAAAAAAAATAAGTAAATTTATTTCGAACCCTCAAGCCGGAAGAAATTATTACGGCATAGGAGTTATAGATGTAAAAGAAATTTATGAATCTAACTCTGATATTGTGTATACACCAAATAAAGTTACTATTAATAAAATTACAATAGACAATAAGTTTCATTCTGATATAAAAATAGGCTTCGTTAAAGAAGTAGGAAAACCACTACCAATGAAATATGCTTATAAAGTTGAACAAATGGTTCAAAAAGCAAGATTTTACAAGGATAAAAACCCTAATTCAAATTATTGGGAAAGTGGAAGTTTAATTTAATTATAACCAATATGGACATATACGAAATAATAGGATACATCTCATCGGTATTAGTAGCTGCCTCAATAACAGTAAGTTCTGTTCTTAAATTTCGTTGGATAAACTTTGCCGGCGCTGCATCTTTTTCTATTTACGGATTTTTGATAAACGCCTATCCCGTTGGCGTATTAAATGGTTTTATAGCAATCATAGACGTATACTATCTTATAAAAATATATAAGAAATCAGAAGATTTCTCAATACTTGAAATAAACGATAGTAATTTCTTGAAAAATTATTTAGAATTTCATAAAAAAGATATAAATAAATTTTTTCCAAACTTCAAATTCCAAAAACAAAACTATACTTTCAGCTATTATATTTTGCGAAATATGAATGTGGCAGGCATATTTTTAGCCTATATTCAAGACGGTACTTTAAAGGTAGAACTCGATTATGTAGGTACCGAATATCGCGATTACAAAAACGGACGACATATTTATCATCGTTTAAGTGAAAAAATAAAAAATCTTAATTATAACAAAATTACTGCTATTGGATATAATAAACATCATATCAAATATTTAGAAAAAATGGGATTTAAAAACACTAAAAACCAAAATTGTTTTGAAAAATTAATAAATTAATATCATTTTACAATTAAGATAAACGACCTATTACAAATTTCTAACACGCAAGACGAAACACACATAAGCAACTTATAATCAACGAATTAACAAGCAATAAAAAACAATAAAAAAACACAATATTACATTCCTTTATAATATAAAACAATAAATTTATGAAAATATTAGTAACAGGCGGCACAGGTTATATAGGCTCACATACAGCCGTGGAATTACTTGAAGCTGGTTTTGAAGTTTACATTGTTGATAATTTATCAAATTCAAATATTGAGGTTTTAAAAGGAATTGAAAAAATAACAAACAAAACTCCTTACTTTCAAAAAATAGACCTTGCCGATGAACAAGCTAGCAAAACTTTTTTTGAAAAACATCACGACTTTGACGGGATAATTCATTTTGCAGCTTTTAAATCAGTTGGCGAATCTACCCAAAAGCCTCTTAAATACTATCATAACAACATAAACTCGCTGTTAAACGTTCTTAATGCTATAAAAAAATATAATATAAATAATTTTGTTTTTTCATCTTCTTGCACCGTTTACGGACAAGCCGATGAGCTACCCGTTACAGAAAAAAGTCCGATAAAAAAAGCTGATTCACCTTATGGCAACACAAAGCAAATAGCCGAGGATATTATACGAGCAACCATAAAAGCTCACGCCGGTCTCAATGCAATTGCATTAAGATATTTCAACCCAATAGGCGCACACCCGTCTGCACTTATAGGCGAACTCCCCCTTGGCAAACCCGACAATCTCGTGCCATTCATAACCCAAACAGCGGCAGGTATAAGAGACGAGTTACTTATTTTCGGCAAAGATTACAACACACCGGACGGAACAGCAATTCGTGATTATATCCACGTTATGGATTTGGCAAAAGCACATCTCATTACACTTGAAAGATTAATTCAAAAACAAAACAAATCAAATTTTGAAGTTTTTAACATAGGCTCAGGTAAAGGTAGTTCGGTAAAAGAAATTACAGATACTTTTATAAAAGTTACAGGTGTAAACTTAAAACACCGCTACACCGACAGGCGACCGGGCGATATAGAACAAGTTTGGGCTGATACTTCTTTATCAAATAAAGAATTAAATTGGAAATGCAACTATTCACTTGCCGATGCTTTAAAATCGGCGTGGGAATGGGAAAAACACATAAGAAAAATATAATATATGTTGGTAAAAACCTATGGGGCAGCCGTACAAGGAGTAGATGCTTCAATAATAACAGTAGAAGTAAATGTATCTCGCGGAGCTAATTTTTATTTAGTAGGTCTACCCGATGCTGCCGTAAAAGAAAGTCAGCAACGCATTGAATCTGCTTTACGCGAACACGGATACAAAATACCGGGCAAAAAAGTAGTAATAAACATGGCTCCTGCCGATATTCGCAAAGAAGGAGCAGTTTACGATTTAACCTTAGCAATCGGAATTTTAGCAGCTTCGGAACAAATTAACAACACAAAAATTGAAGATTACCTAATAATGGGCGAAATGTCGCTCGACGGCAGTATAAAACCCATTCGCGGAGTTTTACCCATAGCCATAGAAGCCAGAAATAAAAAATTTAAAGGAATAATATTGCCTGCCGATAATGCCAAAGAAGCTGCCGTTGTCAATAATATAGACGTACATCCGGTTAGTTGTATTTCAGAAGTTATAAACTTTTTTGAAGGAAAAACAGAACTCCCCAAAACAATAGTTGATACACGAAAAGAATTTTTCTCACATCTCGCTGAGGGCGAACCTGATTTCTCTGACGTAAAAGGACAAGAAAACGTAAAACGAGCAATGGAAGTAGCCGCTGCCGGCGGACATAATATAATAATGGTAGGACCTCCGGGTTCAGGCAAAACGATGTTGGCAAAACGACTACCCGGAATTTTGCCGCCTTTAACACTGCATGAGGCGCTTGAGACTACAAAAATTCATTCGGTAGCAGGCGAAATGAAACGCAAAACCTCCCTTGTTACACGCCGTCCATTCAGAGCGCCACACCATACCATAAGCGATGTAGCACTCGTAGGCGGGGGACAATATCCACAACCCGGCGAAATATCAAAAGCACACAACGGAGTATTATTTTTAGATGAATTACCGGAATTTAAACGCAGCGTACTTGAAGTCATGCGACAACCATTAGAAGACAGGCTCATAACTATTTCACGCGCAAAATTCACGGTAGATTATCCCGCAGGCTTTATGTTGGCAGCTTCAATGAACCCTTGTCCTTGCGGATACTACAATCACCCCGACAAAGATTGCGTATGCGGAGCGGGTATAGTACAACGCTATCTGAATAAAATATCAGGACCTTTGTTAGACCGTATTGACATTCACATAGAAGTTACACCTGTGCCTTTTAGCCAATTAGAAAAAACAGCACCCGGTGAAAGTAGCAAAACAATAAGAGAAAGGATAATAAAAGGTCGTAAAATACAAGAAAAACGCTTTGCACCCTACCAAGGAATACACTCCAATGCTCAAATGACACCCAAACTTATGCACAAATTCTGTAATCCGGATGAAGCCGGCAGAAATTTATTAAAAAATGCGATGGAACGCCTCGGACTTTCGGCACGTGCCTACGACCGTATTCTAAAAGTATCACGCACTATTGCAGATTTAGATAACTCCAACGATATAAAATCATACCATATAGCCGAAGCCATACAGTATCGTAGTTTAGACAGGGATGGCTGGGGTAGTTAATGCTATAATATTTCGACAATTAAAAACTAACGATTTTGATAATCAAATAGTTACAAGGAAAACAAACACTGTTATAAAACAACGATTATTAGTTGTATCCAAAATATAGGTAAGAAAAAAGGTAAGTTTTACATTTATTTATTATTTGTATCAAAAAAAGCCCCTAATAAAGGCAAACACCTTTCAGGGGCTATTTTTATTATGAAAAAATGTTAAAAATTATTCAATTGTTTTTTGAGCTACATAATTAATTTTAAGAGCTCTAACTCTTCTCAACTCCTGCTTAATATCTGTAACAATTCCCATTTCAACGTCTTTGTCTATTTTCAAAGCAGTCGTCATTTTTGGACGGTCTGCGGGGTCTCTACTTTCTCGCTCAGCTTGTATGTAAGGCGCTATTCGCGATAAATCTTCAAGCGCGTCATTTAACTGTATACGAGGAGCTTCACCGTATTTTTTCTTATAAGCTCTGGTTGGAGAGCCTACATAAATATAGCTTATAAGCGACTTATCTTCCAGTTTTGTAACCTCTGTTGCTTTAGGCGGATCAAATTTTACTTTCAGTTCCACCTCTCGCATTGTGGTAACGGTCATAAAAAAGAATAAAAGCATAAAAACTATATCCGGTAGTGATGCCGTAGAAATTGCCGGAGAATCTTTATCACGTTTTCTTGTAAATTTTGCCATAATTATTTGTATTAAAAAATTTTAAAGGCTTTTATTTTATTGCACGAGGCTCTGCTTCCGATATAGATAAAGGATAATAAGCCTTCACAGCTTCTTTTTGGTCATCCTTCAGGTCTTCAAAAGCCACACCGAAACGCTGCATAGCCAGTTCTTCTCTAAGTTCGGTTACTGCACGCACCAACTCATTTTGAACCTTCATGTATTTATCGTACTTAGTACGACGGTCGTTTTGAAGCGATACCACGCCGGCAGAAACTTCTACCTCCCCCCACAAAGGTATATTTTTGGTTTTACGTTCAGACAAATTTTTCTTATCTAATGGGTTCTTAAAGAACTCTTTTGTCATTTCGCAAAGGTCATTAATATTGGTTAAATTACCTTCAACCGCAAGCTCATTGTTTCTATTTATAAGCACAACGTAAACGTTACGTTCCTTTACGTCTATATCCGGCTTCTCTTCTTCGGATTCCGGTGGAGGCGGAAGTTGTCGCATCATACCCTCATCAGTATCCATTGTTGTTGTAACAAGGAAAAATATGAGCAAAAGAAAAGCAATATCAGCCATTGAACCGGCATTTATTTCTTCTAATTTTCTTTTTTTTCGAGCCATAATTGTTAGAATTGTAATAACTGTCGATTTACTATTGAAATCGACAGTTATTGGTTCATTTATTTAAATATTTTTGAAACTTCCGAACCTATGGCTGCCACAACTGCCAGCCCTAACAAGAAATACATTGTATAAAGAGCTGTACCTACCATTTTTAAGGTGTCCGGTACATTGTCATTTCCTGTATAATTAGGCATTTCGAGAAGTTCTCCTGAAGCCATAGAATTGGCTACTGCTATTAAAACCCCAAGTACAATAATTGGGATTAGACTAAACAACGCTTTTTTAGGTTCTGCTACTAATCTTAAAACAAAATTAATTATTGCACCTAAAACTGCTGCGGCTGTTGCAATAAATACAAGAAGGTAGCCATATTTTAGCATTCTGTCTGCCCATGTGGTATCCATACCCGATTCTATAACATCTATATACAAAAAGTAAAAGACTATAAGAACTATTGCTACGGCAAACAATACCCATTGCAGAATATTTGTTATTTTAACTAAATTATCTCGCATAACGATAGATATTTTTATGAACAAAAAACTTTTGTTCGGATTTATTTATTTTCATATTTGATAAGAATGTCGAGCAATGAAATAGAAGCGTCTTCCATTTTTGTTACAATGCTGTCAATTTTCGATACGATGTAGTTGTAGAATATTTGAAGTATTACAGCTACTATCAAACCTGATACTGTTGTAATAAGAGCTATCTTAATACCACCGGCAACCAAACCTGCGTTTACATTACCTGCTGATTGAATATTGTCAAAAGCTTCAATCATACCTATTACTGTACCCATGAACCCCAACATAGGAGCAAGAGCAATGAATAGTGAAATCCAAGAAAGACCACGTTCCAACAATCCCATTTGAACACTTCCGTATGAAGCAACGGATTTTTCTACTACATCTAATCCATGGTCTGCGCGAGAAAGTCCTTGATAAAAAATACTTGCTACGGGACCTCGTTTGTTTCGGCAGGTTTCTTTTGCTGCTTCTACACCGCCTGTTTCAAGTGCTTTTTCCACTGAATCGAGTAATTTTTTTGTATTGGTGTCGGCAAAATTGAGGTAGATAATACGTTCAATAGCCAAAGCCAAACCAAGAATAAGAGCTATCAATACAAAGCTCATAAATAAAGCACCACCTTCAATGTATTTCTCTTTGATTACCGGATGTAATCCTTTTGAAGCTTGGGCTGTTTCGTCGGTTTCGGTAACAGTTTCGGTAACTGTTGTCTCATTACCGGAAGAATCTGCTGCTGTCAAGGTAGTTGTATCCGGTTCGGTACCTTGCGCATAAACCGAGCTGTTAATTCCAATCATTAACAATCCTAAGATTGCGACTAATGCAAATAACTTTTTCATTTTTTTTAATTTAATATAGTTATCAATTTAAAACTTCCGGGATGTTGGGGCGGAGAGAGCGGGATTCGAACCCGCGATACCCTGTTAAGGTATACGCACTTTCCAGGCGCGCTCCTTCAGCCACTCGGACACCTCTCCGGTACTGAATTAATATGTTCTTTTCAGCTTCCGAAATTAATATTTTTTTTTTAGTCTAAAAAATTATTAATGAAAATATTTATTTTTTAATAATTTTTTGAGCGTTTTACTTTTATTCTAAATCTAAAATATATTATTTTTTGACTACTTAAAACATTAATTACAAAGCTTTTACAATTATAAAGTTGTTTTTTTCAATAATAAAAACAGGTTATTTTTTAATTATAGTATTTTAAAACATTTTTTTACTTAATTGAAATTTCACCGGCTAATGATTTTCCCATAAAATGGATTATTTCTTTATTTTTTAATTTTAAGCCGAGTAGGTACATTATTTTGGTAACGGCGGCTTCGGTGGTCATGTCGTGTCCGCTTATTACACCGGCATTGAGCATTGTTTTGCCTGTTTCGTATATATTCATACTCACTTGTCCGCCGTAGCACTGGCTCACGTTTACAATGATAAGCCCTGAATTTACGGCTTTTTTCAGCATATCGGCAAACCAATTGTCAGTATAGGCATTTCCGGCTCCAAAAGTTTCAAGTATAATTGCGCGTAAGCCTTTTATTGAAAAAATTTGTTCTAAATATTTTTTCTGTATACCCGGAAATAGTTTTACAATCAGTACATTAGTATCTAACTGTGTGTGGATGGAGGGTACGTTTTTATCTTTTGAGGTTTTTATTGCTTTGGTATTATATTTTATATCTATTCCGGCTTTAGCCAGGTAGGGATAATTTGGGGAATCGAAAGCATCGAAGTATTCTGCATTTTTCTTTGTTGTTCGGTTGCCGCGAAACAGGTGGTTGCTAAAGTATATGCAAACTTCCGGTACTGCCGAATGCCCCTCGGCATCTTTTGCTGCTGCAATTTCTATTGCTGTAATGAGGTTTTCTTTGCCATCGGTGCGGAGTGTTTCTACAGGAAGTTGTGCGCCTGTTATTACTACGGGTTTATCGAAGTTTTGAAGCATAAAACTCAATGCCGATGCAGTATACGCCATAGTGTCGGTGCCGTGTAGTATTACAAATCCATCGTAGTTTGAGTAATTTTCGTATAAAATTTTACTGAGTTTTATCCAAACCTCAGGTTTTAAATTTGCCGAATCAATAGGTTGTTCAAACGAAAGGGTGTCTAAGTTGTAACCAAATTTTTGTAAAGCAGGAATTACTTCGGGCAAATTATTAAAATCAAAAGGTTTGTACGCGCCTGTTTCGGGATTGGTTATCATTCCTATTGTTCCACCGGTGTATATTATGAGTACGGATAATTTTTCAGATTGCATTTCAAAAACTTTTTATCGATTTATATAATTTTTAAACTATGGCAGGTTTATATCCTTTGTATAAATCAAAGGCATTTTGCTCGGTAATTTCAGAAATTTCTTTCAATTCTTTTTTATAAACTTCGGCAATTTTTTCAGCTATATATATAAGGTGTTTACTTTCGTTTCTTTTTCCTCTTTTTGGTACAGGCGAAAGGTAGGGCGAATCGGTTTCTAACACTATGTATTCAAGTGGAATTTGTTGTACTGTTTCTGCAAGGTTTGAATTTTTAAAAGTTATTATACCATTTATACCTATTTTAAAATTATTTAATGCCATTATTTTATTTGCTTCATACATATTGCCTGTAAAACTGTGAAATACACCACTTAGGTTTTCGTCGTTGTGGCGTTTTACAATTTCGTAAACTTCGTCGAATGAGGAGCGGGTATGTATGATTATAGGCAGGTTGCGTTCCTTTGCCCAAATTATTTGCTGCTCAAAAGCTGTTTTTTGTTGTTCTTTGTAGGTAGCATCCCAATAGAGGTCTATGCCTATTTCGCCGACAGCTATGTAGCGTCCGGTATCTAATTCTTCTTTTACTTTTTGTAATTCTTGTTCGTAGTTTTCTTGCACTGAGCTTGGATGCAGCCCCGCACCGGCAAACATGTTGTGAGGGTATTCTTTTATGAGTTGTCGCTGTATATCAATGTATTGACTATCGATTGCGGGCAACACCATACGATGAATGCCAATTTTTAAAGCAGCTTCAATACAGCTTTTTCTATCGTCATTGAATTTTTCTGAATATATATGTGTATGTGTATCTGTAAACTTCATTTTTATTTTTTTACAAATGTATAATTTTTTGCCGAAATACTTTAAAGTATTAACTTTGTAAGTAAATGATGTTTATTTTTATAAGGTAATTTGTGAAAATTCGTCTTTAATAAAAAAACATTTATTTATGAATTTTTAAAGATTACCATAACACAATTTTCAAAAAACAATGAAATACCTTTTTTTTATTTTAATTCTTTTATTTTCAATATCTTATGAATTAAAAGCTACTGAGGCTTTTAGAGGTTATGAAGACGAGCAATATGCTTCTCGATTAATCCACAAAAAAAATGATACCCCGAAAAAGAGTGTATCTTTTTTCCATAAAATGAAAAATAAATTTAAAAAAGCATTATTGCCCGGTAAATTTCCTTCTTTTTGGTTTGCCTTTATAGTCAGCGCAATAGGAGCTTACACAATATACGGTTTGGTTGCCGGTCCTTTGGCTGTTCTTCTGGTATACATATTGGCTAAAGGTAGAAAAAAAGAGGTTATGAAATCGGTATGGGGCTGGATTGCAGGCACGGTAACCGGCTTAGCTTTATGGTTTTTAATAAAAATTCAACTTCGCAGCCGCTCATAAAGACCGCATCACAACTCACTACAACACACTGATAACCAGTAGTTTGTAAACACCAACTTAAGTAAAACATTGATTTATAAATACTTGTCAAGAATTTTTTTAAGTTCTTCAATTTCAAAATCAGACAAAAGCGACAAACTCAAAGTTGGGAATAAAAATTCGCCTTTATGGTTTTGAGCTTTTATACTTATTTCTTTTTTCAAATTAAAAAATGATTTTTTTATTTGGTAGCTTTTCAAAGCGCTTACAGGAAATTTAAAGGCTTTGTACTTTCGCAAAAACGGATGCGCTGAATAAAATCGGACTAAGATAAAATCGCCGTTATCCTGAATGAAAAAATAATTTAACCTCAAAAATAACATTAAAAGATAGGCAATAGTAAGGCAAGCAAGAATACCGGCTACAACATATTTTACCATCATTTTATTTGGTTCGAAAATAAGGTATATACCAAAAGCAAACATTGAAGTAAGAATGATGATATAAAAAATTTTAATTCTGGCAGTTTTGAATTTATTGTCAATTGTAAACATGATTGAATATTATTTTATTGAGGTAAAGAAAAAATATTTTAACGAGATTTTCAAATTTTTTCAATCGCAACAATTGCACTTGGCTGACAATATTTTTTCACTTATCTAACTAATAAACAAATGTTTACAAATTTAAAATCATAATTTTTCAAAAGATATTTTATATAAAAAAATGTCATCTGATAATTTTTATTCAATATGTTAAGGCATATTCATTTTTTCTTTATTAATTTAGCGGCAAATTTTATAAAAACTTAACAAAAAATATTATGTTGAAAAGATTTTTTTCATTACTGGTAATTTTCTCGCTATTTGCTAATTTTTCAGTAAAAGCAAAAGGCGGCGACGAAGGGATGTGGATGCCATTCCTAATTCAAAAGTTAAATTTCAAAAAAATGCAAAAGATGGGGCTTGAGTTATCCCCCTCTGACATTTACAGCGTAAATAAAAGCAGTTTGAAAGATGCTGTTGTAGCTCTCGACCATGGCTCATGTACGGGCGAAATAGTATCGGCATCAGGTTTGCTTTTAACAAATCATCATTGCGGATACGGCGAAATACAAGCCCACAGTACAGTGAAACACGATTACTTGACTGATGGTTTTGTAGCCAAAAGAAAATCGGATGAACTTCCCAACCCCGGGAAAACCGCTTCTTTTTTAATAAGAGCTGAAGATGTTACTAACCAAATAAATGCTCGTCTCAATGACCAAATGGATGAAGACGAACGTAATGACATGATTAAAAAAGTGGCAAAAGAAATTGAAGACAAAGCTACCCAAGGTACACATTACGAAGCTCAAGTACAAAGTTTTTATAAAGGCAATAACTTCTATCTGTTTGTTTATGAAACATTTAAAGATATAAGATTGGTTTATGCCCCACCCTCTTCAATAGGAAAATATGGAGCAGATACCGACAACTGGGTTTGGCCTCGCCATACGGGAGATTTTTCTGTTTTCAGAGTATATGCCGACAAAAACGGCAAACCGGCAGAGTATTCCAAAGATAATGTACCCTACAAACCTCGTAGATTTTTAAAAGTATCTTTAAAAGGTTATGAAAAAGGCGATTTTGCAATGGTATTAGGCTATCCGGGTTCTACTAACAGATACCTTACTGCTGCCGGTATAGAACAAGTTATGGAAAACGAAAATAAAATTCGTATCAAACTCAGAGGAATGAAACAAGCCATCATGCAATCTGAAATGGATAAAAGCGATAAAGTTCGTATTCAATACGCTTCTAAATATTCTCGTTCGTCAAATTACTACAAATACTCGATAGGTCAAAACAAAGGACTTACAAACTTAAATGTAGTAGCAAAAAAACAAGCATTGGAAAAAGAACTTACTAAATGGATAAACGAAACAAAAGCTCGCAAAAATAAATACGGCAAAATGTTAGACCTTATAGATAATGCCGTAAAGAAAAATGATAAATACGATATTGCCTTTAATTATTGGATTGAAGCAATTTGGTTGGGTGCTGAAGTAACAAAGTTTTCTCTAAATGCTTCACAAATGCTTAATACTTATATTCAAAATAAAGACAAAAAACTAAAAAAAGATTTGATTGAAACAGCTGACGAGTTTTTCAAAGATTACTATGAACCCGTTGATAAACAAATGTTTGTGAAAATGATGGAGGTTTATAAAAAAGATTTAGATAAAGAATTTTATCCTGCATTTTTTAAAATTGTAAAAGAAAAATATAACGGAAGTTTTAAAAAATATGCCGATTATGTTTATTCCAAATCAATATTTGTGAACAAAAAACGCTTCATGAATTTTGTAAACAAACCCAATCAAGAAACTTTAAAAAATGACCCTGCTGTTTTAATAGCTAAAGATGCCGCTATGTTGTATCAAATGATTACCAACGCAACAAGCGAAACAGATAAACAAAAAGCAAAAGGCGAACGTTTATACATGGATGCTTTACGCCAAATGCAAAGCAACAAAGCATTATACCCTAATGCCAACTCTACAATGCGCTTTACCTACGGAAAAGTAGGCAACTACGAACCACGTGATGCCGTTGTATATAAACATTTTACTACGCTTGAGGGATATATGGAAAAAGAAGATGTAGGTGCCGAAAAAACAGCAGAATTTTATGTACATCAAAAATTAAAAGATTTATATAAAGCAAAAGATTACGGACAATACGGAATAAAATGTAAAGACGGTTCTAAAAAAATGAGAGTGGCTTTTACAACCGATAACGATATTACCGGAGGTAACTCAGGAAGCCCTGTTCTTAATGGTAAAGGCGAACTTATAGGCATAGCTTTTGACGGCAACTGGGAAGCAATGAGTGGCGATATTGCTTTTGAAACAGAGCTGCAAAAATGTATAAACGTAGATATTCGTTTTGTACTTTTTGTTATGGATAAATACTCAGGAGCAAAACACCTCGTTAAAGAAATGAGCCTTGTAAAATAACTGTAATAGTAAGCTCTAAAAATTCATAGCTTCGATTTATTTTAAAAAGCATTGATTTATGATTTTTTAGAACTAAGCTAATGTATAAAAGTTCTAAACAAAGATTTAACCTACTGATAGCCAAGGAGTTATACAAAGTTTTATTTTCATATAAACCTTTGGTTATCAGACAATTACAAATCTCTTCTTAGAACTTTTTTAATATTTACAACTAAAATTTGCAGTTTGCCTATTTGAATTTATTGATTTTTACAATAATTCAGATTTGCAAGCTGCATTTTTTTATTATAGAACTCATTTAAACTTTTTCTATTTCTTAAAAAATGACTAAAATTTATTCATATTTCGTTACTTTTTTGGCACGTAGCACCACTATGTGCTGCAAAAAG
>PDWI01001246.1_pt1 | contig 40544 bp, 37 predicted proteins | sample 1430891 | NCBI WGS metagenome assembly PDWI01 (sample SAMN01162508, study PRJNA174530) | Oral metagenome, whole genome shotgun sequencing project. | biome: Marine environment; feature: Marine mammal; material: Swab sample of the gingival sulcus; isolation source: swab sample of gingival sulcus... | reverse complement strand
TAGAGAAAATAATTGTTTGGAACAAATATCCTTTCCTGAAGGGATTTTCCCTTCTTCAAAATTCGACCCAATAAGTCGCTCAATACTTCTTATTCGCCCTTTTTCTCTTAGGTGACACAAAGCTATAGACATCCCTTTTCGCCCTGCACGAGCTGTTCGTCCACTACGATGGGTATAATTTTCCACATCATCAGGTAAGCCATAATGAATAACATGCGTAAGATTATCTACATCCAATCCCCTTGCTGCAACATCTGTTGCCACCAATAATTGTAGATTTCCTAATCTAAAACGTTGCATTACTCGATCTCTTTGCTCTTGGCTTAAATCTCCATGAAGAGCATCTGCATTATAACCATCTCGGATTAAGTGTTCTGCTATGTCCTTTGCATCCATTCTTGTCCTACAAAAGACTATACCATAAATCATTGGATAAAAGTCGACAATCCTTTTTAAAGCTAAATAACGCTGACGAGATGGAACTAAACAATAAGAATGAGTAATATTTGTATTTGCTTCATTTTTATTGCCTATCGTAATTTCTTTAGGAGAAGAAAGATATTTCTTTGCAATACCTGCCATTTCCTTTGACATTGTTGCAGAAAATAACAATAATCTTCTCTCTTGAGGAATTTGACTTAAAATTTCTTTTAAATCTTCACTAAATCCCATATTTAACATTTCGTCAGCCTCATCCAATATAACACTTTGTATATTAGATAAAGAAACAGCTTTACGTCTCATTAAATCCAACAAGCGTCCCGGAGTTGCAACGATAACATCTACTCCTTTTTTTATTGCTCGTATCTGTGTTTCTATTGAGCTACCACCATATACGGCTATCGTTCCTACTGCTGGTAGATACTTTGCATAAGATTCAAAATCTCTTGTTACTTGTATACAGAGCTCCCTTGTTGGAGTTAAAATTAAAGCTTGAGCATCTTTTTGCCTATCCTCTAAACACTCTAATATAGGAAGAGCATATGCTGCTGTTTTTCCTGTTCCCGTTTGAGCTAAAGCTACAAGGTCTAATTTCTCTCCTAATAAATAAGGAATTACAGCCTCTTGAACAGGCATTGGTTCTTCATATCCCAACTCAGACAATGCTTTTAGTATGGGTTCTGAAATTTTAAGTTCTTTAAATGTCATTTCTTCAAATTTTTAGTCTACTTTTTATAAGTAGGAATGATTATTTTCCAATCTTTGAATAAAATAAAAGCAAGTTTATTCTATTCTTTCTCCTTTTAAGCCTCTTTACTTCCCTACAAAGCTCCTATAAATTTGAAGTAAGAGACAAAAAAACAGAAGAAACGATTATTGGAATACGTTTCTTCTGTTTAAACCTTTCGGTCTATATTTAAGAGTAGCCCCTAGGGGAATCGAACCCCTCTTTCAAGGATGAAAACCTTGCGTCCTAACCGATAGACGAAAGGGCCAAACCCTATTTCCTATTTATTTCAATAAATAGTTTAGTTGATTTTATGCAGCTGCTTGCATCTTATTTAATTGACGAGCAAGTTTGCTTTTTAAGTTTGCAGCTTTATTCTTATGAATAATTCTTTCTCTTGCCAATCTGTCAATCATAGAAGACACCTTTGGCAACATTTCTTTAGCCTCATTTACGTCTGTCAACTCACGGAAACGTTTAATTTGATTACGTGTTGTACGACCATAATAACGATTATGTAGGCGTCTCACCTTAGTTTGGCGAATTCTCTTCAATGATGATTTATGGTTTGCCATTTTTTCTATTTATATCTTTCTTATATTTATAATAAAATAGTAGCCCCTAGGGGAATCGAACCCCTCTTTCAAGGATGAAAACCTTGCGTCCTAACCGATAGACGAAAGGGCCACTTAACAAAAAGTCCTCAAACTCTTTTTTGTTTAGCGTTTACAAAGATACAACTATTTTTGAATAACGCAAACTTTTTTACCAAAAAACTATTTAGCTAAAAGGTTTTATTCCCTTTTATTACTTATTTTTTGGAAGCTCTGGCTGATCTGATGAAATAGGCAATACAGGAACTTCTTCCTTATTTTCTTTATTTACAGATTGCTCTAAAATTTTAGCGTTATCACTTTTATCTCCTGAATGAATAAATCCCGAAGAAACAATACTTAAGACAACTATTGAACAGGCTAAAACCCATGTTGATTTTTCTAAAAAGTCCGTTGTCTTACGAACGCCCATTATTTGGTTGCTACTAGAGAACCCTGATGCCAATCCTCCTCCTTTAGAATTTTGAATAACTACTACAAGAATTAAAAGTATTGCAGCTAACAAAATTAAAACACTTAAAAATACAAACATTACGCTTCGTTTAATTTTCTATTTTCTTTTCTATATCTATCAATCGTTTTAAAAAACGTATTTGATCTACAAAGTAACTACTTTTTTCTGGATTTTGCTCTTTTATAGCAATAATTATATTTAAAGCTTTTTCATATCGTCCTTGTTCAATATAAATTTGAGCTAAAGTTTCGGTGAGCAAAGAAGCTCCTCCTCCACTTTTATTCCGATTTTCTAGAGATTTTTCTTTTTCATTTTCTTCTAAAAAAGATGATGCATCATAATCTTTTCCCTCCTTAGATTCACTAATAGAAAAATAGTCTTCCGATGATGCTGGCTTTGACATAATAGGAAACAAGGAGCCACTTTCTTCGACTTGTTGCAAGAAGCTATCAACAAATTCAAAACCATCTTTTTTCTTCTCAACCTCTTCTTGTACTTCAAGTTTCTGTTCTACTAAAGCACACAATTTTGCACGATCTGCCAATGATGGGGCTAAGCGACGCAACTCTCCACAATATCTAACATCAGAAACTAAATGAAGATTGTACAAATACAAAAAAACAAAAGAATGCACAAAAGGATAATAGGCAATCAATTTCTCTAGGTCTACCAAAGTAGACTTATTTAATAATGAAGGATCTTTAAGATACTTTTTTAAATCTTCATTTGTCATAATCTACTTACCAATCTTCTGCCGTAGCATTAAATATTTGTTTCGTTATATCTTCCGTAAGTTGTCGAACTAGTTCATCTTGAACATCTGAGAACAAGGAACTACTGTCAAAATCTGCATAAGCCGAGAATGAGCGATTAAAACTCTTCTTTGGATTTGCTGCATTCTCAAATCGAACCGAAACAGTCATCGTGAAACGAGTAATTGCAGCAAATGCATTTTCTTGAACCGCAACTGGAGCTAAATCATAAGCTGTTATACTTCCCTCTATAGCAAAATCTCCATTTTGTCGCACTTCCTCCAATCTTGTTTGATTACGAAAAAGTTCTCTCAATGCTTCTGTAAAAGACTGGCTTAAAGGAGGATATACAAGGGGAGCTTGATTATCAAATGGAGCAATACTCACCGTTTTGGTTGTTGAGTAATCAATAGATGCTCCTGTAAATTTATAAGAGATTGAACAAGCTGTCAATAAAAAAATACTTAGCAACAAAAAAGATAAAAATCTAATCCCAAGTCTACACATCCAATTCATATTTCTTTATTTTTTTCTTTAATGTTGCAACAGACATCCCCAAATCAAGAGATACTCTTTTCAAATTATTATTATGCTTTTTCAATGTATTTTCTAAAGCTTCTTTCTCTGAGAAAAGAGTATTTTCAAAGTCATTAAATAATTCTTCTGAACTATATTCAACACAATCTGCGTCATCAGAACAAGGTAATAATGTCCTAAAATCAGCTCTCTCAACCTTTCCTGCAACCTCTTTTTTTAAATTCTCATGAGAACTTGAGACTCTATCTTTCTTTGGAAGTAATTCTTGAACTTTTTGAGACAAATCATTAATCTCCCTCCTCATATCAAACAAAACTTGATATAAAATTTCTCGTTCATTTGCAAAATTATTTCCAGGAGCAGTATGCCCCCCCTCATTAGAGTTAACTATAACGGGATGAAAATCCTGTAAACCTTCAGCTCTAAGATAAGACATCATAGTGTCAGCATCAACCTTCCTCTCTTCTTCTAAAACACTCATCCTATCGGTCATATTTCTTAATTCTCGAACATTTCCCATCCAACGATAAGATTTTAGCATTTCTTCCGCTTTTTCAGTCAATTGTAAGGGGGGAATTTGATACAATCGGGCAAAATCTGTAGCAAATCGACGAAACAAAAGAGGAATATCATCCTTTCTTTTTCTTAAAGAAGGAACTATAATGGGGACTGTATTTAAGCGATAATAAAGATCTTCTCTAAACTTACCCTGCCGAACAGCCTCTTCCATTTTCACATTAGTTGCAGCTACAACTCTAATATCTGTCTTTACCGCCTGACTAGCTCCTACAGGTATAAACTCTCCATTCTCTAAGACTCTCAATAGACGTGCTTGAGTTGTAATAGGCAATTCCCCAACTTCATCTAAAAAAATTGTACCTCCATTAGCTTCCTCAAAATATCCTTTACGATCAGCTACAGCCCCTGTAAAAGAACCTTTCCTATGTCCAAACAATTCAGAATCAATAGTACCTTCTGGAATTGCTCCACAATTTATTGCAATATATTTCTTATGTTTTCTTAAAGAATACTGATGAATAATTTGAGGAAAAAACTCCTTTCCAACACCACTTTCTCCAACGATTAGAACGGACATATTCGTCTCTGCAACCTGAGCTGCAACTCGAATAGCTTGTTCAAAAACAGGATCATTTCCTACAATCCCAAATCTTTGTTTTATTTGTTGGACATCTATTTTCATAATACTACAAAGATACAGATTTGATTTCTTTTCCTCTTCCTTTTAGGTAATAGAAAAACTGAATACAAAAAACTCCTCCTAAAATTTGGACAATTCAAAATATTTTTTTTCTTTGTAGAAATTAAAATATTTAAACTTACTAAATAAATTATCAATATGGCAAAGAAAAACATCACACCAAAAGAAAATCACGCAAATCAATCAAACCCCAATCATGGTACAAAGGGAACAAACAGACAATACGATCAAGCTCAAGGGAATAGAGGTAAACAACTAAACCCTAATCAAAAAAAATAAATAAAGGGATTATTTAATACCAAAAAAGGCCATGTCAAAATCCAAATCTTGACACGGCCTTTCTTGTTTTTTTATTTCTATCTTTTATTTTATATCAAATTCTAAAAACAATTCAAAGTTATCAACTCCTTCTCCCATAGGCTTAATTAATACCTTCACTTTATTTTTATATCCCGATTTAGCAACTTCGCTATATGGAAAGTCTAGCTCTAAATAATGTTCCCCTTGATTAATTGCATTTGGATTTTTCCATGGATTTTCATTTGAGGAGTTAACTATACAGCCTCCTGACACACACCATTTTAATGGAATTTGAAAAGGTTTTTCAAATTCAACTTCAGCTAAACTCACTCCATGTAGTTTTAATAAAACTTTTGGAGAGAAACATTCGCCTTGAAATTTATTTCCAACAACTCCTAAAAACTTAATTGTAGATCCATTCTTTATATCTTTCCCAAAATAACTAACTTCAAGACTTGCCTCTGGATATGATTTTGTTGGAGGAATTATAACATCCTCTTCTCCTAATTTTACAACTCCTGACAAAGGCAATTCAAATACTTTCCCTTCATATTGAGCCTTTAACACAGCCTCAACTTTTTCTGTTTGTGTTTGCTTTCCTAAATAAGTAATAATTACATTTTTCTTAGGATTTCCCTTTTTTGACCTATCTGCAATTTTTGAAATGGAAAGCTTAAATAAGTCTTTATCTTTTCCTTCTACAGATAGCTCTATATTATTCATCGGTGCACCATTTACACCTTCTATCTTTATTGTTTTGGGAACCTGACTCTCTGGGTAAGACTTGGGGAAAGAAGCTATAAAATTAAGCTCTTTTACCATAGTCTCTCCTTCATAAAAATTAACTATTGAGTTCCCTTTGGGTTCTGGCTTGTTACAAGCAAAGAAAATGAGTAGCGAAAATAATACGTAGACAATTTTTTTCATTTCTTCTAATTCTAAAAGTTACTAATTAAAGCAAAAATAATATATTTGACAACAAAATAATACAAAATTTCAATCTTTATTTTTAGGGATTCGAACTGCAACCATACTTGCTTTAGCTGTACACGTTTCTTTTGCCCACATCTCCATACTCATTATTACTTTCTTCTCTGTAACTTTTTCTGGTCGTGCAATAATACGAAGAGATGTTGACATAGGAGTTGGGAGCAAATAATCTACCGATAAATGAGCTGTTACAAATCTATCAATAGTTTCCTCTGAAGGCGATATGCCAAAATGCATCATATAAAAACCTACTGCGGAACCTGTCCCATGACAATCAAAATACATAGCAATTGCTCCTCCATAGAGATTATTAGGAATTCCTCCTGTATATTCTTCTCTAGGAGTTACTGAACAATAGGTTTCTGTTCCATCATCAGATAAATAACTGCACAAATGCAATCCCAAATTATTCTCTGAACCACATCCAAAACAATGACAAAACTCAGGAGCATACAAATGTTGCAAGGCGATAGGATACTTCATTTTATTTCCTCTTAAAATTCTTTCAAACAAAGATAAGATTATATTCAAATTTCCAAACGCAAGCCTTCAAAAAAATCTTTATAAAAACAACAAAATCTCCATCTTCATTTAAGAGAAGATGGAGATTTTATTAGATTGATTGAAGTATATTGTCTCTTATTTTTTATTCTGCATTTAAAGTTACACGACGGAAAGCCTCACATGTGAGAGTCTTGCTTACTGAATGCAAATAAGAAGCGATATCCATCTTATTATCTTTAATAAAAGCTTGACAAAGAAGAGTGTTTTCCTTATAATACTTTTGAAGAGAACCTTGAGCAATACGATCTAGTAAATTTTCAGGTTTACCTTCTTCTAATGCTTTTTCTCTTGCAATGCGAAGTTCTTCTTCTACAATATTTTGAGGCACTTCTTCCTGTCTCACTGCAACAGGGCTCATTGAAGCAACTTGCATTGCAATATCACGAGCAACCTGAACATCTAAAGCTTCATTAAAAGATGCTACAACAGCAAGTTTATTCCCTGGATGAATATAAGAAATTGTATAAGTAGAATTAATAAATTCATATGATCCAATCTCCATTTTTTCTCCAGTTGTTCCTATACGATCTGTAATATGATCTGCTATAGAACGTCCATCTTCTAATTTTATTGCTAAAAGACTTTCTTTATCAGCAGGTTTATGTTGCATTGCTGCATCTAGGATTGTTTGTGTTAATGCCACATGTCCTTCATTTTTTGCAACAAAGTCTGTTTCACATTGAAGAGAAACTACAGCAGCAAAACCTTCTGTATGTGCAGCTAAAACACAACCTTCAGCTGCATCTCTATCTGATCTTTTTGCAGCAACAGCTTTACCCTTTGTACGGATAATCTCCATTGCTTTATCAAAGTCTCCATTTGCTTCTTCAAGAGCATTCTTACAGTCAGTAAGACCTGCTCCACTCATTTTGCGAAGTTTTGCAATATCTTGAATTGATATAGCCATATTCTTTATTATTTTTTATTATTATTCTGCTTGAGAACTTTCTTGTTCTACGACTACTTCCTCTTGCTCTTTTTCACGACGAGCAGATACTCTTGGGCGACGTCCTGCACGAGGAGATGCTTCTTTTGCTTTAACTCCTTCTTGCTCTTTATTTGCTTCACTTTTTGCTTTAAACTCTGCAACACCTTCTGCTATAGAAGAACAAATAAAAGAAACTATTAAATCAACAGTTTCCTTAGAAGCATCATTTGCAGGAATAACATGATCAACTAATTTAGGATTAGCATTTGTATCAACAATAGCAAAAACTGGAATTCCTAAACGAGTTGCTTCTCTTACTGCAATGTGTTCTTTATTTATATCTACAACAAATAAAGCTGAAGGAAGACGATGCATATTTTGAATAGAACCTAGATTCTTTTCTAATTTAGCGCGTTGACGCTCAACTTGAAGTCTTTCCCTTTTTGAAAGATTACCATATGTTCCATCCTCTTTCATTTTATCGATTTGAGCCATTTTTTTAACAGCCTTACGAATAGTTGGGAAGTTGGTAAGCATTCCTCCAGGCCAACGCTCTACCACATAAGGCATTCCGATGGACTGAACATGTTCTTCAACAGATTCTCTAATCTGTTTTTTAGTAGCAACAAAAAGGATTCTATCCCCATTGCTTGCCATATTTTTTATTATCTCAGCTGACTCTTCAATCTTGGCAACTGTCTTGTGGAGATCTATAATATGGGTATTATTACGCTCCATGAAGATGTAGGGAGCCATAGCAGGATTCCACTTACGTGCTTGATGTCCAAAATGTGCACCTGCTTTGAGAAGTTGTTCGAACGAAATATTGTTCATATATATTTTTTTAAATTTAGATCTTTATATTAATCACAGATTTTTCAACCTCTTAGTAGAGAAGTTCTTCTTCTGTCCAAGAGATTTAGATACTAAACATTTATATATCTTTTTAATAACAGAAACTGTATATATAAAAAGATTAACGTTTACTGAATTGGAATCTCTTACGAGCTTTAGGACGTCCTGGTTTTTTACGCTCAACAACACGAGAGTCGCGAGTCATAAATCCTGCTGCACGAAGTGCTGCTTTGTCCTCTTCATTTATTTTAACTAAGGCACGAGCTATTGCTAAACGAGCAGCTTCTGCTTGTCCTTTAAAACCACCTCCACGAAGATTAATTTTGATATCGTATTTAGCCAAAACCTCAAGAGTATTAAGAGGTTGACAAACTACAAATTGCAAAATTGAAGAAGGAAAGTAGTTCGTTAATTCTTTCTTGTTGATCGTTATTTTTCCTGTACCTTCTGCAAGATATACTCTAGCCACAGCACATTTACGACGACCAATTGCATTTATTTGATTCATAGGAGTCTCTTATTTTAGCGTATTGATATCAATTTGACGAGGGCTTTGAGCTTCATGTTTATGCTCAGTTCCTGCATATACATATAAATTCCCAAGTAATTGTGCTCCTAATTTATTTTTAGGAAGCATCCCTTTTACTACTTTACGAAAAAGTCTATCATCACCTTTTCTTTGTAGCTCTCTTGGAGTAAATTCTCTTTGACCACCAGGATATCCACTATACTTTAAATATTTACGGTCATCCCACTTTTTACCTGTTAAAATAATCTTGTCTGCGTTGATAACAATTACATTATCACCACAATCTACGTGAGGTGTGAAGCTTGGTTTATATTTGCCTCGCAAAAGCTTAGCAATTTTAGAACACAAGCGACCTAGAGTTTGTCCCTCCGCATCTACAAGAATCCATTCTTTGGCTACAGTTGCCTTATTAGCCGATACTGTCTTGTAACTTAATGTATTCATATTATTTATAATTATTACTTTCCCTTTTTATATCTATCTAATTTTGTTTTACTCTGTTTGTCACCCAATACATAAATGGAGTTGGACGGGTCCAAGTACATAGTACAAATTAATAAAACAGAAAAATATAAAAGGGCTTCTTTTTTTTAATGCACTCAGTTAGCCTTTAAGCTATCTGAATATTTTATTTAGCTTAAATTTAACGAACTTTCTCTACTATAGCCTTAAAAGCTTCAGGATTGTTCATCGCTAAATCTGCTAAAACTTTGCGATTAATTTCAATTCCTTTGTTGTGAAGAGCACCCATAAATTGAGAATAAGACATTCCGTATTGACGTACTCCAGCATTGATACGTTGTATCCAAAGTGCTCTATTGGTACGTTTTTTGTTTTTACGATCACGGAATGCGTATGTTAACCCTTTTTCCCATGTGTTTTTAGCAACTGTCCACACATTTTTGCGAGCACCAATATACCCACGAGTTAGTTTTAGGATTCTCTTTCTTTTAGCACGTGATGCTACATGATTTACCGATCTTGGCATAATAAATTCTAATTTTTGATAAGTAGCGGTTTTTGATTATTACAAAAACTCTTTTCTGCTAACTTCTCTGTTTAACTTAAATTTTTTGAACAATTTTTATTAACGCATAGAAAGCATTTCTTTCACAGAACCAACGTTAGACTCATGAACAAGTCCACTATAAGTTAGATTGCGTTTACGTTTCTTACTTTTTTTTGTCAAGATATGACTCTTAAAAGCATGTTTACGTTTGATCTTCCCAGACCCCGTAATCGTGAAGCGTTTTTTTGCTCCTGAATTTGTTTTTTGTTTAGGCATTTGAATATCTTTTTATTAATTTATATACTAAATATACCGTGAGGTAAGCCTATACCTTGCAGGCATTTTTATTCTTCTACAATCTTTTTTTCAACCTTTTTCTTGGAAGATACCGTTTTCTTAGGACTTAACATCATAAACATTTTTTTTCCTTCTAATGAAGGCATATTGTCAACTGTTGCTATTTCCTCTAGATCATTTGCGAAACGAAGAAGCAATAATTCCCCTTGTTCACGAAAAACTATTGATCTTCCTCTAAAAAAGACATAAGCTTTCACTTTTGCACCATCTGCTATAAACTGTTGTGCATGTTTTAACTTGAAGTTATAGTCATGATCATCAGTCTGTGGTCCAAAACGAATTTCCTTTATAACTACTTTTACAGCATTTGCTTTTTGCTCTTTTGCTTTTTTCTTTTTTTGATAAATAAACTTTTGATAATCAATAATCTTGCAAACAACAGGATCTGATGAGGATGATATTTCTACCAAATCCAATCCTTTTTGTTCTGCTATACGTAGAGCTTCCTTGATAGAATAAACTCCTTGTTCAACATTATCTCCGACCAATCGAACACTCTTAGCATTAATCGCCTCATTTATGCGATTTTGCTGTTCATCTCTTTTTCTATTTCTGTCTTTATACACTTAGTAAATAATAGAAGTCTTCTTCCTTTATATATTAATATCTTATAAAAGAACACAAAAAGCCAAAGAAGAGCCTTTTTTTAGGCTATTCTTTTTGCCATGCATTCATTTCTTTATTTATTTCTTCACAAATATGCTCAGCAAAGGTAATCATTTTTATTGATCCAAGATCTTTTCCACCTTGTTTTCTTACTGAAACCGTTCCATTTTCCGCCTCTTGTTCTCCTACAATCAACAAATAAGGAATACGCTTTAACTCATTATCTCGGATTTTTCTTCCAACTTTTTCATTCCTATCATCAACTAGAACTCCTATATCATAACTTCTTAAAAGCTCTTTTACTTGATAAGCATAATCATTAAAACGCTCACTAACAGGTAGAATTACAACTTGATCTGGCGCCAACCATAAAGGAAATTTTCCTGCTGTATGCTCTATAAGAACTGCAACAAATCTCTCCATTGATCCAAAAGGAGCTCTATGAATCATTACAGGACGATGTTTAGCATTATCTTCTCCTGTATACTCTAATTCAAAACGTTCTGGCAAATTATAATCTACTTGAATTGTCCCTAATTGCCAACGACGTCCAATGGCATCTTTTACCATAAAATCTAACTTAGGCCCATAAAAAGCCGCTTCGCCATATTCTATACGAGCTGGCAACCCCTTCTCTTGACAAGCTTCTATAATAGATTGTTCAGCTTTCTCCCAATTCTCTTCATTACCTATATATTTCTCCTGATTATTTTTATCTCTCAATGAAATTTGAGCCTCAAAATTCTCAAAATTCAAAGCTTTAAATATGATAAAAATAATATCCATAACTTTTAAGAACTCATCTTTTACCTGATCTGGTGTACAAAAGATATGAGCATCATCTTGCGTAAAACCTCGAACACGAGTCAAACCATGCAATTCCCCACTCTGTTCATAGCGATACACAGTTCCAAATTCTGCCAAACGAACAGGTAAATCTCTATAAGAATGAGGTTTTAGTCTAAAAATTTCACAATGATGAGGGCAATTCATCGGCTTTAATAAAAACTCTTCCCCCTCTTGAGGAGTAGTAATTGGACGAAAAGAATCTTCTCCATACTTTGCATAATGACCAGAAGTCTTATAAAGCTGAATATTTCCAATATGAGGAGTCATAACTTGCTCATAATCAAATCTCTTTTGAATTTTTTTGAGATAATCTTCTAGTTTCAAACGCAAACGAGTTCCCCTTGGCAACCACAGAGGGAGTCCAGCACCTACTGTTTGAGAAAATGCAAAAAGTTCCAATTCTTTCCCAATTTTTCTATGATCTCTCTTTTTTGCTTCTTCCAACATCAAAACATACTCATCTAGCATTTTTTGTTTCGGAAAAGAGACTCCATATACACGTGTTAGCTGATTACGTTTCTCATCGCCACGCCAATAAGCTCCAGCAACGCTCATCACCTTCATTGCCTTAATAATTCCCGTATTAAGAATATGACCTCCACGACACAAATCTGTAAAATCACTATGATCACAGAAAGTAATATTACCATCCTCTAAATCATTAATCAATTCTACCTTATACTCATTATTTCTTGTTGTATAATAATCAAGAGCATCAACTTTACAAACTTTTCGTAATTTAAATTCCGCATTTTCCCGAACTCTTTCCATAAAACGCTTCTCAATTTTATCAAAATCTTTTTCGGAAATAGCCTCTTGACCTAAATCAACATCATAATAAAAACCAACTTCAATAGAAGGACCTATTGTCAATTTTGCTTTAGGATAGAAATCTAAGATTACTTGTGCTAAAACATGTGCAGAAGAATGCCAAAATGCATGTTTTCCCTCTGGATCTTCCCACTTGTAAAAACGTATTACTGCATCCTCCGTAATTGGATGATTTAAATCTTTCTGTTTACCATTAATCGATATTGAAAGAACTTCTTTAGCCAAACGGCTACTAATATCTTTTGCAATATCAATACCTAGTATCCCAGACTCATACTGACGGACATTGCCATCTGGAAAAGTTATGTTAATCATATTCTATCTACTAATTACTCACTCTAAATATTCAAAGAGTAAATACAAAGATAAAAAATTTTCCTTGCATTAAACACTCTAAAAAAAAGGAGGATAAGTCCCAATCTGTACTCATCCTCCCTTTTTAGTTAAAAAGTTCTATTTTTATTTTATTGTTCTCAACTCATCTTCCTTAGAACGATTCCATAAGCCATACACTTCATCTGCATTACTTACAGTTACAAGAGCTTTTATATTTTCTTTTTCTATAAAAGACATCAAAGACAACAAATCTTCTTTGTGAGGAAGTAAAGCTACAACTTCTTTTGTTTTATCTCCAGAAAATGCACCTTCTACATCATATAAAGTAGCTCCAATTCCAATCTCTTCAAGCATAAATTTCTTTATCAACTCATAATCTCTTGAGATAATACAAACTCGTTTTTTCCTATTCAAACTGGTAGAAAAGAAATTGAGAGCCAAACCATTGATAACAGTTCCAATAAGACCATAAACGAAGAAAGTCACACCTTGACTCCAATTTTCTCCTAAAAATAATGCACTTGTACATAAAACAGCCCCACTAATAGAAACCGCTGTTCCTAACTCTATATGAAAGAACTTATTAATAATCTTTGCAATAATATCTAATCCTCCCGTTGAGGCATTAATCCTAAAGAGAATGGTCTGACCAACACTTAGTATTAAAATAAAACAGAGCAAATTCCACCACATATCTCCTCCCATAAAAGGTGTTTCAATTTTTCCAATTGTCTTTTCAAACACCCAAAGCCAAGCAAACATCGCTATGGTTGTATAGATTGTTTTTATCCCAAATTCTGGGCCAATAAGTATCAATGCCAGCGTAAGCAATATAACATTCAATATACCAAAGCCCCATGCAACAGAAATATAACCATTTGTAAGGTTTTCTATAACAATAGCTACCCCAGAAATAGATCCAATAATCAATTTAGTTGGTGTAAGGAAACAATGCACAGCCAATGCTCCTCCTGCCATCCCGATCGTCATTATAAGAAGTTCGATCCAAAACTTTTTAGTTCCTAATGCTTTCAACATTTTTATTTTACTTTATTTTACTATTTATAAATTTAGTAAGCAAAGATAATCATTCATTTTAATAATATCTATATAGAAATAAAAAAACTCTGCTATTTCTCTTTTATAAGAAATAGCAGAGCTCACTTTTTAATTCAAACAATTTTATTTTACTTCCCAGAAATCACTCTTCAAGAAAAATTCTCTTAATGTTCGTGTTGGATTTTTTGCTTGAACATCTTCGATTTGCTTTTCAACAGCTTCATCATAAGATATATCATCTACATCACGAATAACCCCCATTGCAACAGGCAGCTCTTCACCATCCATCATAGCTAATAAGGTATGTAGAGTTGGATTCTTTTCATGAGCATCATGCACCAATACGTCTTCTAAAGTATAACCATCTTCTCCAATAGTTACAGCTTTTAATTGAAAACCTTCTTGTACGATACCTTTGTTAAAATCCTTTCCAAAAACCATCTTTTTCCCATGCTCCAAAATAATCGTTTTTTCTGCACGATACTCTTTTGAAGAAAGATGTTTATGAGTTCCATCATTAAAAATTACACAGTTTACCAAAATTTCAGTTACCGCTGTCCCTTTATGCTTTGCAGACTCCTTTAGGCAATTCACCAATGTAGACTGATCTACATCTAAAGAACGTGCAAAAAAACGACCTCTAGAACCAAAAACTAGTTCTGCTGGAACAAAAGGATCTTCAACAGTTCCATAAGGAGAACTTTTAGAGACAAACCCTCTAGGAGAAGTTGGAGAATATTGCCCCTTTGTCAATCCATAAATTCTATTATTAAATAAAAGAATATTAAGATCTATATTACGACGAACAGCATGAATAAAGTGGTTACCTCCAATAGCCAAGCTATCGCCATCTCCACTAGCCATCCAAACACTCAAATCTGGTCTGGCAGTCTTTACTCCTGTTGCAATCGCTGCACCACGTCCATGAATTGTATGAAATCCATAAGTATTCATATAATAAGGCAAACGAGAAGAACAACCAATACCTGATATTGTTGCTGTTTCATGAGGCTTTATACCTAGCTCTGCCATTGCACGTTGAAGGGCTAAAACCACCCCATGGTCTCCACATCCAGGACACCAACGCACATACTGATCACTTTTGAAATCTTTCGCCGTATATTTTACAGGCGTTTGTATTTTATCTTGTACCATGTCTTTATGCTTCCATTATTTTCATGAACTCTTCTACAAGACGCTCTACTTTAAATGGCTGTCCTTTTACCTTATTAAATTGTATAGGTTGGAAACCTGGAATAGATCCTCTCAAATAAAAAGCTAATTGTCCTAAATTTTGTTCTGCAACTACTACTTTTTTATACTTCATCAACACCTCTTTTGTATTCTTAGGCAGTGGATTAATAAAAGTAAAATGAGCATGAGCTACCTTCTTACCTTTATCTCTAAGCTTTTGCATAGTTTCATACAAGTGACCATGAGTTCCTCCCCATCCAACAATCAACAAATCTGCATCCTCATCTCCAACTACTTCTAATGGAGGAATTACATTTGCAATATTTGCTATTTTTTCTTGACGAATATCTGTCATCAATTGGTGATTTTCTGGATTTGTACTAATAGCACTTGTCTCATTATCTTTTTCCAAACCTCCTAAACGATGTTGATAACCTTCTTCTCCAGGAATAGCCCAATATCTCACTTTAGAAGCTTCATCCCTTTTATAAGGACGCCACTCTTCTGCAGTTCCTTTATAATTTGAAATATAATTAGGCGTAATAGATGGATAATTCTCAAATTCGGGAATTCTCCATGCAACAGAACCATTTGCAATAAATGCATCTGTCAAAAGAATTACTGGAGTCATATGTTCTACAGCAATCTTAGAAGCCCAATAAGCTTGGTCAAAACAATCGCCTGGAGAACGAGCTGCAAGAACAACTAATGGAGACTCCCCATTTCTTCCATAAAGTGCCTGTAAAAGGTCTGTTTGTTCACTCTTTGTAGGAAGACCTGTTGATGGACCTCCACGCATAACATTAACAATAACCAAAGGTAACTCAGCCATCACTGTTAAACCTAAAGCTTCACCTTTAAGAGCAATACCTGGCCCAGATGTTGTTGTTACAGCTAAATTACCTGCAAAAGAAGCTCCAATAGCTGTACAAATACCCGCTATCTCATCTTCCGCTTGTACGGTTTTTACTCCTAATGATTTATGTTTTGATAATTCATGCAAAATATCGGTTGCTGGAGTAATCGGATAACTTCCTAAGAAAAGTTTAAGACCTGAGTTTTCTGCAGCCGCAATAAGCCCATAAGCAGTAGCCTTATTACCATTCATATCCATATAAAGCCCCTTCTTTTGCTTTTGTCCAGGTATCTGTATCGCTTTAAATGTAGTACCTGCATTTGCATGGGTATTCGCTCCATAATTATATCCGTCATTTAATGCTTTTACATTAGCTTGACGAATTAACTCTTTCTTGGCAAATTTCTTATTAATAAAACCTTCTGCATTTTCCAAAGTTCTATCAAAAAGCCAACAAATAAGTCCTAAAGCGAACATATTCTTACAACGAAGAGCAGACTTATTATCTAACTGCAACTCCTTCAATGCTTCTTTCACCATTGAAGAGATAGGAGCAGGAACAACTCGATCAGGATTTAATCCTAATTCTGTTATTGGATCTTCTGTCTTAAACTCTGCTTTTTGCAAATCTTTTACCGAAAAAGAATCCGTATCAATAATGATCATAGAATCTCTTCTAATATGGGCTAAGTTTACTTTCAAAGCAGCGGGGTTCATTGCCACCAAAACATCAGCAAAGTCTCCAGGAGTATAAACTGTATTTGTTCCAATGTGAACTTGGAAGCCTGAGACTCCCCCTAGTGTTCCTTGTGGTGCTCTAATTTCGGCTGGATAATCAGGGAATGTAGCAATAGAATTGCCATACACAGCCGATAAGTCCGAAAAGATGGTCCCTGTTAGCTGCATTCCGTCTCCAGAGTCTCCAGAGAATCTGATTACAACCTCTTCAAGACGTCTTACATCTTTCTTGGATTCCGTCATGATTTTTCTTGTTACTTTTAGTTATTTTTTTGAGTATATAGACATCAATAAGTAATTAACTATTAATGTATTCAATCGTCTCCTTCCACCCCTACATATAAAGGGGGATTATTTTCAAACAAAGGTAAGTGCTTTCTTACAATTAATTGGTATTTTTCTTCACGAATATTTAGTATTCTTTGATTAGAACTTCCTCTAAAAGAAAGATTCGGATCTCTTAAAGAATATTCAAAACGCCCATCTATCAATATATCTATATAAAATAAGCTTCGAACAGCATCGGGAATTTCAAGTAGTTCTTCAAAGGTATAACCTGTATAACATAGTATAGGTAAAGAAGTACCTTCTTTTAATTCTTTTACTAAAAAATAAAGTTCTTTAGGATTAAAAAAAGGATCTCCCCCAGATAAACTTATTCCATCTAAAAGCGGATTGTCATTTATCTCCCTTATAATATCTTTTAGAATAAGATCTGTTAGCTCTATTCCTTCTTCAGGATTTTGGCTCTCTTTATTATGACAAGCAAAACAATTATGCCTACACCCTGCAAGATAAAGACTATATCGAAGACCTGGGCCATCCGATATAGTCTCTCTATACCTGTAAAGAAGACGCATATAAAATTTCTTTTCCTAAAAGAAGTCTAGCTATGTTTTACTCGATCTCGTTCTTCAGATTGCTTCGCACTATTCCACGAATCTAGTGTCCCTGTTAAATATCCAGTGATACGTCGTAAACGAGCTATATCATCTCCTTTACAAACAGGACATTTTCCATATATAACTCCCTTATAACCACAAGACTGACAAGTATCCACAGGATGATTTACTGATCCATAACCAATACCTTCATCATACATTACTTTAACAATCTTTAGCAATACGGAGGGATTCTTTTTTGCTTCGCCATCTAATTCTACATAAGTAATATGCCCACCTAAAGTAATCGCATGAAAAGGTGCTTCTATTTTAATTTTTTCCATTATAGAAACTTCTTCTCTAACATCTACATGAAAAGAATTAACATAATAATCTAGATCATTTACTCCCAACATAACTCCAAACCTTTCTCTATCTAAACGAGTAAATCTACCTGAAAGACCTTCTGCAGGCGTTGCTAAGACGGAGTAATTTAAATTATACTTTTCTTTATATTCTTTAGCGACTTCATTCATTACAAGAATCGCATCATAAAGAGTTTGCCAAGCTTCTTTATTTCGAGCATGGCCTTCTCCATAAATTGCCACCATTGCATTATGCCCTCCAATAAAACCAATGCCTAAAGTTCCCGAATTAATAACATCTCCAAGTTCTTGATCAGGCTGTAAGTCACTTCCTCCTTTCCAAACGTTATTCCCCATCATAAATGGATACTGACGTGCTAATGCTGTTCTCTGCCAACAATAGCGATCATACAATTGATCGGCAACTAATTCTGACATTTTCCTCACATTTGCTAAAAAGAGCTTTTCAGCTTCCTTACGTATCACTTTCTTTTCTTGAGCAGGATTAGACTCTTCGGCATCAATACGAGCTTGAATTGCTATGCGTGGAAGATTTATAGATGTAAAAGATAAATTTCCTCGACCAACAGAAGACTTTAAGCCATGCAAATTTTCAAACACACGTGTACGACAACCCATTGTTGCAAGTTCATACAAATATCGTTTGGGATCATCTTTTTTCCATAAGTCATTTGAATTATAAGCCGTATCCAAAAAAACGAAATTAGGAAAAAGAGCTTTTGATGAAGTAAAACAAGCTGAAAGAAGTAAATCAAAATTCGGCGTTTCAAACTTTTTTTCACCTTTTAAAGCAGCCTCAAAATCACCGATTGCCTGAGTATAATCATTCTCTGAATAATTTACACCTTTTTTCACTTTAAAAATCTGAATTGGAAAAATTGGAACTTCCCCATTTCCCAACCCATCCACTGTTGCTTTTAGCAATTCTTTAACAACCATACGCCCCTCTACAGAAGTATCGGTTCCATAATTCACTGAGCTGAAAACAACCTGATTACCACCTCTTGAATGCATCGTATTTAAATTATGGATGAAGCCTTCCATTGCTTGATAAGTATCCTTCTTCGTTTGCTTATAAGCTTCCTGAAAAGCATTTTTCAAAATATCTCTTGTCAAAAAATCACAGATCTCTATCAAAGAAGCAAAAACAGCATCTACCCCTGCATCTAAATCGGACAAAGATGGCTGTAAGCCTACTATTATTTTTCTCAAAATTTCTTCCGACAAACCATTTTCCGGACATAACAATAGACTAGAATATAAAATTATTTTCTCTAAATGCTTATAAAAAGTTTTCCTTACACCAGGAGCCATAAAAAAATCAAAAGCAGGAATAGCCTGTCCCCCATGCTGTTCATTTTGATTAGTTTGAAAAACAATCGTAGCTAAAGTAGCATAAGAATAAATACTTTGAGGAGTACGAACACTTCCATTCTTAGTCCTAAAACCTCTTTCAAAAATATCTTCTAAATCATACTGAACACAAGTCGTGGTCTTCGTGGGATAATAGTCCATATCATGAATATGAATATCTCCAATTTTGTGAGCCTTTGCATGTACATTAGAAATTAAATATTTCATGGCATAGTCTTTCGTAACCTCTGAAGCAAAAGTCATCATCTGTCCAGACGGAGTATATCCACTCATATTTGCATTACTTCGATTTGTATCATTTTTCTCTATCGAAACAATGCCATCCATCGTTTGTTTTAGTTTCGTTCGCTTATGTCTTTCTACAGTTCTATACTCTCTATAAATTATATATCTTTTCGCAATAAATGGATTTAAGGTCATTAATTCTTGCTCAACTAAATCTTGAATTTCTTCTACCTTAAATTCTTCTTTTTCTTTATTGAGCAATAGAGACTCTACTCGAGAAACAATCAACGAAATTTTATCTTTATCTGGCTTTATACTTGCAGCACGATATGCTTTTTCTATTGCCACTCGTATTTTTTCAGGGTTATATTCCTCTTTTGAGCCATCTCTTTTGAGAATAAAAAAACTATAGTTTTCTAATCTATTCATACCTTACCTCCCTCACTTTGATTTTATAATAACAAAGAAAACAAGTTTTTACATAAAAAACAATACTAACTTATATTTATTACAATCTATAAAAATATCAAAATATTTTTCAATAAAACGAGACTAAACTCTACTCCTATCATCTATAAAGAGATAAAAAGCATACACCTCCTACTTAAGCAACAAGAGGTCACATAGCAAGATATAATTACACAGACTAAAATTCTCTTCTTTTTCAAAAAAAGGGGGAGACAATCTCAAAGATTACCTCCCCCCCTTTTTTATTTAGAGTTATTTATTCTATTCTTCTGCAATAGTCATAACCACTGCACGGTTCCATTCTGGAGTCTCAAAAGGTTGTACAGTATCTCCTTTAAATTCTTTAATAATCATTTCAGGAGCAATTCCATACTTATCCATAAGAACCTTAGCCACAGCATTTACACGATTTTCTGATAAAATCATATTACCTGGAGCTGTTCCTGTATTTTCATCAGCATATCCAACAATATAGATTTTAGCATTAAATTCTTTTGAATAATTTGCCATCTTCTCAATATTTCTGTATTGAGGCTTGCTAATATACCATTTATTTATACGGAAGTAAACCACATCACGAACAGTTCTCTTAGTAGTGTAATGACCATTAGGTTGTGGACATTTAGAACAGTGTTTAACAGCTGCTTCAGGACACTCAGGACAAGAAACTGGACGCTTATTCAACTCAATATTTTCTGTACGAAGAATATTAATTTGTTGATTCAAGTCATTAACTAAGTTCCAATCCATAGGAGTAACAACATCCCATTCTGGTTTTCCTAAGTTAAATCCAAGACCTGCTGTAACAAATGCTGAGAAATCAGCTGCATCACGACGAGGTAGAGATCCTGCAAAGTTTACATTATTTACCATCATTTGTGCTTCTAGGTTAAGGTCAACCCAACGACAAAGACGGAAACGGAACATTAAACCTGCATTTACTGAACCTGACACTTTATCCATAAAGATATTTCCATATCCAGGAATTACTTTATTATTCTCTGCATCTACTGTTTTAAAACGATATGCAACCCCTGCACCAACAAATGGAGCAAAGCGCATAAAACGTTTTGGGCAGTAATTTTCAAAATAACTTACTACATCAAAAATGAATTGATAGTGAGCCATTCCATAATAATTCTTAAATGCTTTTGCTCCTGCATCTTCAAATCCTTTTAATTCCCAAGCATTGAATTGCAAACGGCTAGCCATCCAAGGATTGTGCCATTTCCCGATTCCTAAGAATGGAGTGATTGAAAGACGATCCTTAAAATCTACTTGATTATTATCATATCCAAAAGGAAGGAAACCTATTCCACCCTCTAGATCAAGAAACCAGTGTGCTGATTTATTATCACGATCAAAAACAAGATCGTGTGCAGACTTACAACATTCATTATGTTGATGTCCTCCTTGAGCTTTTGCTCCAAAAGATACTGCTAATGCAGCAACTAAAGTGAGCACTAATATTTTTGCTTTCATATCGATTTTTCTCTTTATCAATTTAACTACTATGAATTAATTACTTAGAAGTAACGATTACAACACGGTTCAAAGCATAAGTTTCGAACTGATCTGTCTTACCTCTCCACTCAATTGAAATCTTGTCAGAAGAAATACCGAATTTTTCTGTAAGAGCTTTCGCTACAGATCTTGCACGGCGTTCAGCAAGTCCAATGTTATAGTTCACTGTACCTCTAACATCACAATAAGCAATCAAACGAACTGATTTTCCTGTTATATTTATATAATCAGCAACTTCTTTCACTCGTAACATTTGATCTTTTGTTATGCGAGACTTATCAAATTCAAAGTAAATCCATTGATGACCTAAGATCATTTCTTTTACTTCTTGAGGCTCTTTTATTTCTGGACACTCAGGACAAGAAACTGGACGTTTACTCAACTCAATATTTTCTGTACGAAGAATATTAATTTGTTGATTTAAATCTCTGATCATATTCATATCCATAGGAGTAACAATCTCAAATTCTTGTTCGCCCATATTAAATTGGATACCTGCAGATACAACTCCTAAAAGACCATTATAACGATGCTGATTATCTGTATAAGAAGTATACTCATAATCATTATCCCAAATCTTCTTAATAAGATTCATATTGGTATGAGCTGCTTGAGCTTCAAGTACAAGATCAAAATATTTTGCAAGATGCAAGTTCATTGTGATACCCACATTTGCTGTAAGTGTGTGACGATCTGTAGCCTTGTTAAAACCAAACATATGATCTACATCAAACTTACTAAAATCACTCTTATACTTATAATTATATCCAAGTCCAACCCAAGGAGTTAAGTGAAACACTCTATTTTCTCTGTATTTTGCAAAGAAATTCACAATATCAAACATAAAATCAAAATGTGCACCTAAAGTTGCAGAGTGTACAGTTTGTACCTCTCCACTTTGATCTTTATAGAATGTTGGAGTTGGTCCTCCTAATACTTGCAAACGTGTTGCAAAATAAGGAGTATGCCATTGACCTAACGAAATCGTAGGCATAACTCTAACTCTCTTTAAGATGTTTTGAGTTTCGTTTGACGACAAAAATTGAGCACTTGCACCACCTTGAAGAGTCAAGAACCAATGACCCGCAGAACGACGGAAAACTGTCTTACGAGCAGCCTTTTGGTTTTGAGCTTCAGGTGTTGTAGTGTTTTGAGCACTTGCTGAAAGTGCTAGCACTCCCATAAGAGAGAGCAATAAATACTTTACCTTCATAATTTTTACTAGTTTATGTTAGTGTCTAATTTTTCTTTTAATAAGACATTATACTACAATCTTAAGCAAAAGTAATATATTTTTTGAAAGAAACAACATCTTTTCACTTAAAAACATATTTATGCTTAAATTGTAAATGGAACAAATGAAGAAACATCACAACCTAAAAGTAGCAATTCTCTAACCATACTACTGCTAATATGTGAATATTCTGCTTCGGATATTAATAGTATTGTTTCTAGATTAAATAGTTTTTTATTTATTTCTGCAAGATTCCGCTCATACTCAAAATCTGTAATAGTTCGTACTCCTCTAAGCAAAGCTTCTATTTGATTTTCTTTTGCAAAATCTGCTGTAAGCCCTTCATACAAAGAAACTTGAACTCTTGCCTGTGCTCTATAAACAGTCTCTATTTGATTCTTTCTTTCTTGAGCTGAAAAATAATTTTTCTTTAAAGGATGCTGTCCTATTGCAATCACAACTTCTTCAAACATAGTTAAGCCTCTTTCAACAATAGCTGCATGTCCTAATGTAAATGGATCAAAAGATCCTGAAAACAACACTTTTTTCACAAATCTTCTTCTTCATTTATCAAGAGATTATCAATTATAAAATCTCTTCTTTTAGGAGTATTACCTCCCATATAAAATTCCAACATATCTTTATAGGCATCCTCTTTCTTTAGAGTAACCTGACGCAACTGAATAGTTTCTTCAGCTATCAACTGCTTAAAATCAGGAGCGGATATTTCTCCTAAACCTTTAAAACGAGTAATTTGAGCCTTTTTCCCTAACTTTTCACAAGCTGCATCTCGTTCAGCTTCTGTATAACAATAATAAGTAAAGGATTCTTCATTTGTTTTCTTCTTTCGATTTTTTATCTCTAGTGGCGGAAGAGTTACTTTAAATAAGGGTGTCTCAAAAATAAATACATGCCCCTTACGGATTAAATCAGGGAAAAAGTGAAGTAAGAAAGTCAATATAAGCAAACGAATATGCATTCCATCATTATCAGCATCAGTTGCTATTATAACTCTATTGTAACGCAAATTCTCAATCCCCTCCTCAATATTTAAAGCTGCCTGCAATAGGTTAAATTCTTCATTTTCATAAACAATCTTCCGAGTCATACCAAATGAATTTAAAGGCTTACCCTTTAAGCTAAAAACAGCTTGATACTCCGGATTTCTAACCATCTTTATTGATCCACTTGCAGATTCTCCCTCCGTAATAAATATTGAAGAAAGTTTACTATTATCGGACTTCTGATCTGTCAAATGAATTTTACATTCAGCTAACTTAGAATTGTGCAAACTCACCTTTTTTGCTCGTTCTCTAGCAATCTTGGCAACTCCACTCATTGCCTTTCGCTCATGCTCGCTCTCTTGAATTTTTTTCAAAAGAATTTCAGACGTTTCTGTATGTATATGAAGAAAATCATCTAAATGAGCTTTCAAAAATTCTCCAACATACTTCTGCACACTTACGCCATAAAGATCCTCCCCCTTATAACGATCCATTTCTGGAACCATATCTTTAGAACCCAACTTAGTCTTTGTTTGACTCTCAAATGTGGGTTCTATAACCTTTATACTAATAGCTGCTACAATTCCTGAACGAATATCAGAATATTCAAAATTCTTTTGATAATGATCTTTTATAACTCTTGCTATAGCTTCCCTATAAGCTGAAAGATGTGTTCCTCCTTGCGTTGTATACTGACCATTTACAAAACTATAAAACTCTTCCCCATACTGATTTATATGGGTAAAAGCGACTTCCAAATCATCTTGTTTAAAATGTACAATTGGATATAAAGGATCGGCTGAAAGCTTATCTTTCAAAAGATCTAACAAACCATGCTTACTACAAAACCTTTGACCATTATATACAATTGTTAAACCTGCATTAAGGAATGTGTAGTTTCTTAACAACTCAATAACAAAATTATCCCTATACCTATAGTTCCGAAATAATTGAGCATTCGGAACAAAAGATACTTCAACCCCTGAGCTAGCCCCCTTTTCCTTTTGAATTTGTGAATCTTCTAGTAGTTTTGCACTACTAAAATGAAGTCTTCTATAAGAATCTTCTCTCCAAGAAGTCACAATAAATTCCGTAGAAAGAGCATTTACCGCTTTAAGTCCTACTCCATTTAACCCAACTGATTTTTTAAAAGCCTTAGAATCTATTTTTGCTCCTGTATTCATTTTTGCTACAGAATCAAACAACATTCCCAAAGGAATGCCTCGACCATAATCTCGAACAGTTACCCTTCCTTCAGTTATTTCTACTTCAATCTGGCTTCCATTCCCCATTACATATTCGTCTATAGAGTTATCTATAACCTCTTTTAAGAGAACATAAATACCATCATCTTGTGCACTTCCATCTCCTAATTTTCCAATATACATCCCTGGACGAAGACGAACATGTTCGTCCCACGCCACCGTTTTTATATCACTCTCTGTATACTGTATAGACTCGCTATGCAAATCTTCTAAACTCATAAAGTCTTAATATAAGCTCTGCGTGTTTTATGATGTCTTTTTTCAAAATAGTTCCACTGCATTTGAACAGAAAGATTCGTTTCCAACTCTGGATTACTTTCTGCATACTTTACCCCATTTTTATTAAAAATAGGAATAAGATCGTTGAAAATTAAAGCATTAATACCTCTATTCAGATATTCAGGTAAAACTCCTATCAAATAAAGATCTACTACTTTAGGACGAGATTTTAAAGCCTTCATTAAATGGAAAGCTCCAAAAGGATAAAGTTTTCCTTTCGCTTTCTGCAATGCTTTACTTAGGTTAGGTAAAGTTATTCCAAAGCCTACAACAGCATTATCTTTTTCTCTCACAATCGTCGTAACAAAATCAAGACGAATCATAGGTAAATAGAGATTTGCATAATAATCTATTTGAGCAGGATTCAACTCTGAAAAACCATACAAATTTGCATAAGCCTTATTCAAGGCTTCAAAAATTTGAGGGACATATTCTTTGGCTTCTTTTCGTGTTTTGAACTTAAGAACCTTCAATCCATATTTTTCTTTTACACGATCTCCAATCCTTTGGTGTTTTTCAGGTATTTCTTTTGGCACTTCAATCAAAAACTCTTTCCAATCTTGATCTTTTAAAAAACCTCTTCTTTCTAATTGCTTAGGATAGTAAGCATAATTATAAATGCCAACAAGAGTTCCAATTTGATCAAAACCCTCCACAAGCATTCCTTCGGGATCTAAATCAGTAAAACCCAAAGGACCTTGTAAGAAATCCATTCCTTTTTCTCTTGCCCAATTTTCTACAGCATCAAAAAGACCATCTACAACGGCATTGTCATTAATAAAATCAACAAAACCAAAACGTGCATTTGTTTGATTCCATGTATCGTTTGCTTTATGATTTATAATCCCTGCAATACGACCAACAATTTTTCCTTCTTTATATGCTAAAAAATAAGCGACCTCACAAAACTCAAATGCTGGATTCTTATCTTTATCCAACACATTCAATTCTTCTTCAATAATTACAGGAACATGATAAGGATTCCCTTTGTACAAATAATTACCAAATTCAACAAACTTCTTGAGTTCTGAACGAGTCTCTATTCTTTTTATTTCTAGCATATCTATTCTATTTTAGATTTTCTTTTCCACTAAAGCCTGAACTATATTTAATGTATAGTCCCCGAAATGCTCATATTCATCTATTATATCAAGATAATAAACCGACTCTTGATATTCATAGACATGAGCCTCTAGGTCTTTCATATTTTTGGCTTTTAAAGAATCTCTTTTACGATCTATTTCATTTTCAATATTATAAGCAACATGTGCTAATTCTATATTAAAGTCTTCACTTTCTAAGACTTCTAACATATATTCTAAAGAACGTTGTACGATTTCATGCATTTCCATTAATCTCTCTATTAATGGGCTTGAAAATTTTTGTTCCTTTAAGTTCTGTTTCTTGAGTGTTCTTGCGATATTAAAAGATATATCACCTAAACTTTCTATTTCAGTAGCAACTCGCATTAAGACACGCACTTCTTCTTTTCTTTCGCTACTAATATCTCCTTCTGAAAGACTATTCAAATAATTTACGATATCAACTTCTATCCTATCACAAATATTTTCAAATTTTTCCATTCTATTAAAAACGGACTCAAATTCTGCTTGATCCTTTGTTAACAACAAAGTCTTATCCATTTCTAACATTTGAAGCGTGCGTCTTGCATAAAGACTAGAAGCTTTATAAACTTGCAATAAAGACAACTCACTTGTGGAAAGCATACGTGATGACAAAAACTTTAAATGTGTTTCATCATCATCTTCTTTTACCTTATTCTCTTTCCCTCTGATTACACGTTCACAAATATAAACATAGCCCTTAACAAACCAAATCATCAGCAAGACATTGCAAACATTAAAAATAGAATGGAATATTGCTAAGCCCATAGAAGGTTCATTATTTACAAGAGTTTTAATAAAATCCGTAAGGGGATAAAAAAGCAATAAAGCCCACAAAACTCCAAAAACATTAAATATAAAGTGCGAAAATGCAGCTCTTTTTGCTACAATTGAAGCATTTATTGCCGCTAAATTTGCTGTAATCGTTGTTCCAATATTCTCCCCTAAAACCATCGCTGCAGCCAAGTCAAATGAAATCCATTCTTTAGAACACATAATTAAGGTAATTGCCACTGTTGCCGAAGAAGACTGTACAATTATGGTTAAAAGAGTTCCTATACAAAGAAATATTAGTACAGAAACAAATCCCATATCTGTATATTTACTCAAAAATTCTAAGGCCTCTGGATGATGTTTTAAATCAGGCATTGATTCTTTTAAGAATTGTAATCCTAAAAACAATAAAGAAAAACCAATAATAAACTCTCCCCATGAATTTAATTTGGTTCGTTTAGAAAAAATCAGAGGAATTGATAAAGCAAAAAGAGGTATTGCAAAAGCACTAATACTCACTTTAAATCCTAATAAGGAGATCATCCATGCTGTTACTGTCGTTCCAACATTTGCCCCCATAATCACACTCACTGATTGAGCTAAATTAAGCAATCCTGCATTTACAAAACTAACAGTCATCAAAGTGGTTGCTGATGAAGACTGAATTAATGCTGTAATTAGTACTCCTGTAAGGACACCAAAAAATCGATTCGATGTCATTGCTGAAAGAATCGAACGCATTTTATCTCCTGATACCTTTTGAAGACCTTCACTCATCTTCTTCATTCCATAAAGAAAAAGACCTAAGGAGCCTAAAAGCTGTATTAAACTTAACAAGCCAAATTCCATTTTACTAATATATATATCTTTAAAGTTCTTTACTTACTTTTGATAACAAATATAATTGAAAAAACTCTATATATATGGATTTCATTGATATAAACATAAGAAATAAAGAAGAGATTATAAATATTCCTATTGGAACTTCCTTATTGAAAATTGCCGAAGATTTAAAACTTTTTGAAGAATTCTTTCCTATATCTGCTAAAATTAATAACAAGTCTTGTTCTCTAAATGAAAAGATTTACTCTCCTGCAAACATTGAATTTATAGGAATTGATTCTGATGAGGGGCAACGTATATACCTTCATTCATTATCTTGCATCATTTGCAAAGCTCTAGCTGATAACTTTCCAAATATCCTATTCAAGATTCAACATTCCCTTTCTAATGGCTACCTCTTTTCTTTACAAGGATTAGAAGAAGATCAAGAAGACTTCCTTAAAACTTTAACTCCGATAATAGATGAAATGATTGCTCAAGACCTACCTTTTAGAACTCTTACTGACACAATAGAATTTGTCTCGCAAAAATTTAATTCCTACAAAAGAGAGGATTATACTCTTCTTCTAGACACCTTACAAACTCCCTATATAAGTTATAGTGAAATTGATAATTTCCCCGATTGGTATTCTACTCCTCTTGCCCCAAGTACAGGATTTATTAAGTCTTATCAAATTGAGATCTGTGGTAAAGATTTTTTATTAAAAATTCCCTCTAAAAATGCTCCTCATAAAATACTACCCACAAAATCATTAAGTCAAATGAAAGTTGTTTTTGAAAAACAAGAAGAACTTTTGGAAATGCTCCATACCCCTTTTGCTCATCACCTTAATTCTAAAATTAAAGAAAAGAAAATCCAAAACACAATTCTCGTTGCAGAAGCTATGCAAGAAAAACAAATTGCAGAAATTGCAAATAATATTGCTAAGGCTTATAAAAAAGGTGTACGAATTGTTTTTATATCTGGTCCCTCTTCATCAGGCAAGACAACCTTTACAAAAAAACTGGCCACTCAAATACAGACGTGCCTCCTCTCTCCCCTTATGATTTCTATGGATGACTATTTCGTTGAAAGAAAAGATACGCCTAAAGATGAAAATGGAGAATATGATTTTGAGACTCTCTACGCCTTAGATTTAAAACTATTTAATGAAAATCTAAAAAGCCTATTAGAGGGGGAAAAAGTGCCCATCCCGACTTTTAATTTTCATCTTGGTAAAAAAGAATATTTGGGCAAAGAATTACAAATAAATGAAGGTGAAATACTGCTTATTGAAGGAATCCATGCCTTAAACAATCAGCTCTCCCCCTCTATTGATAAAAAATCTATTTTCAAGGTTTACGTTAGTGCATTAACAACTCTAAATATAGATGCTCACAATAGGATTGCAACTACAGATAATAGACTGTTAAGAAGAATTGTAAGAGATTATCAATACCGAGGCTACTCTGCGATTGATACTTTATCTAGATGGGAGTCTGTAAGAAAAGGAGAAGATCTATGGATTTTTCCTTTCCAAGAAAATGCAGATGCTATGTTTAACAGTGCAATGGTATATGAAATGAGTGTATTACGCCCCTTAGCAGAACCTCTACTACAAGAAGTGCCTCCGATTCTACCCGAATATAGTGAAGCACAAAGACTACTCAAAATCCTTCGCATGTTCCACCCCATTCATGCAAATCAAATTCCTAGAACGTCCATTATTAGAGAATTTATTGGTGATAGCCTTTTTTCCTAAAAAATTATAAACTAAAAAAAAACAGATTATGTCCAAAATAAAAAAAAGAGGAGGAATTGTATACAGCACAGATCCTAACTTTAATCCTTATGAAGAAGAAATTATAGAAACCCTTCCTAATGAAAAACAAAAACTGCGTGTTAGATATGAGAAAGCAGGTCGAGGAGGTAAAGAAGCTAGTATCATAACAGGATTCATTGGAAATGAATTTGATCTTAAAGAACTTGCAACCCAACTTAAACAAAGTCTAGGATGTGGAGGTTCTCAAAAAAATAATGAAATCATTATACAAGGAAATAAAAAAGAGAAAATAATTGAATTATTAAAAAAATGGGGCTACAAAGACTCTAAATAAAAGCTAACGCATTTTCAAAAATAAGGGGAGCAAGTTTATATCTAACTTCTCCCCTTTCTTTTGGTTCATAAATTTCTACTGAATCAAACTTTTCGTTCCAATTCTCTTAAATTCTCTAACTTTTTCTTTTCCATAAACTCATAAATACCCTCTAAATGCTCTACAACTTTTCCTCCTCCAAATTCATAGACCTTTGCAACAAGACCATCTAAAAAGTCTCTATCGTGAGAAACTACAATTAAAGTCCCATCAAACATTTGCAAAGCTTGTTTTAGCACTTCCTTAGTTTTCATATCTAAGTGGTTCGTAGGTTCATCTAATATCAATAAGTTATAGGGTTCTAAGAGTAATTTAAGTAAAGCTAATCGTGTTTTTTCTCCTCCACTCAACACTTTGACTCTTTTATCCCAAGCATCTCCTCCAAACATAAAAGCTCCTAAGAGATTTTTAATATGTAATCGAATATCTCCTTCAGCAACATTATCTATAGTTTGAAAAACTGTCAAATCTTCATCCATTGCAGCAACTTCATTTTGAGCAAAATATCCTATTTGGACATTATGTCCTAACTGAAGTTCTCCTTCATGAGCTAACTCTTGCATAATACACTTTACAAGAGTTGATTTACCCTCTCCATTTTTTCCAACAAAAGCAATTTTATCCCCTCTTTCAACGGTCAAGTTAACTTTGTCAAAGACTTTCTTATTTCCAAAGCTCTTAGCTACATCTGTCATTATTACAGGATAATTCCCTGAACGAGGTGCTGGAGCAAAACGTAAACAAATTGCAGAAGTGTCAATCTCATCAACCTCTATAATCTCCAATTTCTCCAACATCCGAACTCTACTTTGTACTTGGTTCGTCTTTGAATAAGTTCCCTTAAAACGCTCTATAAAATCCGTTGTCTCAGCTATAAACTTTTGTTGTTCATCATAAGCTTTTTGCTGTTGTATTCTTCGCTCTTCTCTCAGACGTTGATACTCTGTATAGCTTACCTTATAGTCATAAATTCGTCCCATCGTTATCTCAATCGTTCGAGTTGTGATACGATCCACAAAAGCTCTATCGTGACTGATTACGACAAGTGTTTGATTATTGTCTACCAAGAAATCTTCTAACCATTGAATAGACTCTATATCTAAATGATTGGTCGGTTCATCTAAAAGAAGTACATCAGGCTTACGAAGGAGTAGTTTCGCTAATTCAATACGCATTCTCCAACCTCCACTAAACTCTGAAGTAGGACGATCAAAGTCTTCTCGCTTAAATCCTAAACCTAAAAGAGTTTGCTCTATTGCTTTGTCATAGTTAATCTCCTCAATAGCATAATATGTCTCGCCCAATGTTGTCACTTCCTCTATAATAGCCATATATTCTGCACTCTCATAGTCCGTACGAGTCTCCAACTCTTTATTGAGAAAGTTCATTCGCTCTTCCATTTGATGCAAGTGAGCAAAAGCTTGTTCCGTCTCCTCAAATACACTACGCCCATCTTCCGTAAGAAGATGTTGTGGCAAATAGGCAATTTTAACATCTGAAGGAACATTAACCTTACCCCGAGAAGGCTCTCTTTGTCCTGCCAATATCTTAAGAAGCGTACTCTTACCTGCACCATTCTTACCCATTAGGGCAATACGATCTTTAGGATTAATAACAAAAGAGATATTAGAAAAGAGTGCCACGCTACTCATTTCAACTGTTAAAGCATCTACCGAAATCATTTTTTTAGTGTTTAGTCTTACAAAGGTACAGAAAAAGCCACTAAGGGAATGATATACTCCCTTAATGGCTCTTTCTATAATAAATCTAAAATTCTAACTTAAAACCTTATTCATCCATGGCTCTATCCATGGTCTTGCGTAGTAAAGAATTAAAAGTATAGTAACAATATATAAAGTTAAATTTACTTTCTTAAACTGACCACTCAACACTTTAATTACGGTATAACTAATAAGTCCCAAAGCCATACCATCTGCAATGTTATAGGTAAGAACCATTGCGATCATTGTTATAAAAGAAGGCAAAGCTTCTGACATATCTGAGAAATCAATATCTTGAATAGCTGTAATCATAAAAACTCCTACTAAGACTAAAGCTCCTGTCGTTGCTGCTGCAGGTATCAATAGGAATAGAGGTGAAAGGAATAAAGCTATTAGGAAGAGTATCGCTGTTGTAAAAGATGTCAAACCAGTACGACCTCCTTCAGCAATTCCAGAACCACTCTCTACAAAAGTTGTTACTGTAGATGTTCCTAACATAGCTCCTGCAGATGTTGCAACAGCATCAGCCATCATAGCTGCGTTAATGTTCTTAACATTTCCATTTTTATCCATCATCTCTGTATTTGCAGCAGCTCCAATCAATGTTCCTACAGTATTAAATATATCCATAAATACAAGAGCAAAGATGGTGAGCATCATCTCTGGTTTTAAAAGTGGTGCAAAATCAAATTGCAAGAAAGTTGGTTCTAGAGATTGTGGCATTGAAACAATCGCAAAAGATTCTGGAATTGCTGTCACACCCATAGGAATACCTATAACTGTACAAGCAACAATACCAAAGAATAAAGCTCCTCTAACCTTTAATACTAAAAGAACGGTAGTTATAATAATTCCTATCCATGCAAGAATAGCTGAAGGTGTAAAAGCTCCTAAAGTCACAAAAGTTGCAGGATGATCTACTATAATTCCTGAATTCTTGAGACCAATAAAGGCAATAAACATACCAATCCCCGCAGATATTGCAAAACGCAAATTCTTAGGAATACATTTTACAATCTGTTCACGAATTCGAAATGCTGTTAATAAGATGAAAACAATTCCTTCCACAAAAACGGCAGCTAATCCTGCTTGCCAAGAATAGCCCATACCCATAACTAGAGTAAATGCAAAGAATGCATTAATACCCATACTTGGAGCTTGTGCGAAAGGCAACTTTGCTAAAAATGCAATTAAAAGAGTTCCTAAAGCTGATGCCAAAGCTGTCGCTGTAAAAACAGCCCCCTTATCCATACCTGCTACACTTAAGATACCAGGGTTAACAGCCAATATATAACTCATGGTAAGGAAGGTGGTCAAACCTGCCATTACTTCTGTACGGATCTTGTGTTGTCCTGTTACAAATCCTAATGCTTTTAATATTTTATTCATTGATTTATTGCTTAGAATGTCCATTTAACTGCCAATGTAGGCAATGCACGGAACTTATTATTATTAAATGGGAAATTATAACTCATTTCTAACTCTGTTCCTACACTCAAATTGAAATCATCTGAAAAACCTTGAATACGATTTAAATTCACCCAAAATTGAGGTTGTGTAAGAAAAGTTGCAAATGTTTTTTTCATACGTCCAAACTTACCTTTTGAGGCAAGAGCTAAAGTTTGATCAGGTATTGGAGCAGGTATTGTTTCTGTCCACAAATCCATAAATCCAGAAAAAGAAAGAAGACCCTCTGCAAAATTCCAATACCAAACAAAAGTGGTTTGAAAAGAATGGTTATATTTTTCTTTTGCGATATACTTATAAGAAGGAGTAATACTAAATCCGTAAGTATAATCCTTTGCATTATAAGCATAACTTGCTCCTAACAAGAATGCATTATTAAAAGAGAATTCATTACTTAATCCACCATTATATTCTAGATGTATAGAAACGGGTGCTTGCCAAAACTTTAAGTTACGAGCTACTTCCCAGTAAGCTTCTTGTACCCCCGTTTTTGCATAACGCATATCTACAAAGAAGAAAGTATCCCCCCATTTATCAGGACGAAACATTTCCACTGTCGTCGTTAATGATGGACGCATCTCTTCTCCTTTGATAAAGTGTCCAAAGTCATAATGCATTTGCACATTTTGTGCTTTTGCTTGATTTACTGCTCCCAAAGAAGTCAGTACAATTGCTAAAAAAAGAATTAGTTTTTTCATAATTTATTCCTATTTTCTATCTAAATACTTATTTACACATTACTAAAAAAAGAAAAATCAACGTCCTTTCTTTTTAAAGAAAGAACGCTGACTTCTTTAATTATATGATATTTATTGTTTCTGTTCTAATTTTTCTTTCTTAGGCTCAGGCAATACTAAGTTAAGAATTACTGCAATCAATGCTGAAAGTCCAATTCCTCTGAGAGAAAAACTTCCAAATTCCATAATTGCACCACCAATACCCGTAGTAAGCGTCACCGATATAATAACTACATTACGAGAGTTCGTAAGATCAACTTTACTATTTACAAGATTAGAGATACCTGCTCCAGCAATAGTTCCAAAGAGAAGAAGCATAATCCCTCCAAGGATAGCTTCATTAATACTTTTTAATAAGGCACTCACTTTCCCTATCATTGAGAATATGATCCCTGTAACTGCTGCAATACGCAAAACTACAGGCTCTGTAACTTTTGTTAAAGACATCGCCCCCGTAACTTCTGAATAGGTCGTTACAGGAGGAGCTCCAAGCAATGAGGCTACTAAACAAGCCAATCCATCTCCAAGCATCGTTCTATGTAATCCGGGCTCCTTAACAAAATCTTTTTCTGCCACACTATTTACAACATAAATATCTCCAATATGCTCAATAACTGGAGCTATAGCTACTGGAATCATAAAAAGGATAGGCTTCCAACTCATATATTCAAAAGAAGGAAAATGAAGTTTTGGTAATGCAAACCAAGAAGCCTCTACAACTTTATCAAAATTTACTCCTTTAAAAATAAACACATCCACCAGATAGCCTACTAATATTCCACAAAAAATGGGAATTAACTTAATAATTCCACGTGAATAAAGAGTAACTATTATGGCTGTTACCAAAGCAACAATAGCCAAAATCCAGTTACCTGAAGCCATCTTAACTGCAGCCCCTGACAAAGAAAGCCCTATTAACATTATAATGGGACCTATAACTACAGGAGGAAATAAGCGTGAAATAAATTTTGTTCCAAAAAGACGAATAAGCAGAGACATTAGAATATAGACTATAGCGACTCCTATAATCCCAAATAAGGCTCCTTGCAAACCGTACTCTTTGGTCGCAGCAATAATAGGGGCTATAAAAGCAAAACTACTACCTAAAAATATAGGCACTTGACCTTTTGTTACTAAATGAAATATCAAAGTCCCAACTCCTGCAGAAAAAAGAGCGGTTGAAGGATCTAATCCTACCAACAAAGGAACTAATACGGTTGCACCAAATGCAACAAATAAATATTGAACACCAACAATTGTTTTTTTGGCAGGAGACAATAGAGGCTTATCCATAATAAATAAAAACTAACTTGTACTTATCTTTCTCTTTACAGTGCAAAAATACAATTTTATAAATATATTTAGACCTTTTCTTTAAAACTTGTAAAAAAAGGAAGGATAAAGAGAGCAAAAGTTCCCTTTATCCTTCTTTATCTCATATCACTATCAATTACCAAAATTTATATTCTGAAAAAGAAAAATGAATTCCCGCATAGTCATTTTTATTATAAGGGGTAAAATGCAAGAGACACCAAGTATTATTCTTTTTATTATGAAATATAAGGTCTCCATCGGTACGACACAACTTATATTCATAACCTAGATACTCAATCCATTGACGAATTTGTGGACTTCTTAACAGGTCTGGATGAAGTGTTTTCAAAACGGCTTCATCAAAAGTATTTTCCCATCCATTCATATAACCTGTCATAAAAAACAACTCTTTATTAGTCTTAAACATCCAAAATCCCGGAAGAGATCGTGCATCTTTTACATGCCCCATCGATTTCTCATAAGCTTCCATTTCTTCGACTTTATTCGTTCCTAGACCTTTAATAAAAGGAAGCATATATTCGTCGTCTTGAAATAACAATTCATTTGTTGTTTCTGAGAAAAGCGACTCTGATAAATCAATTACTGCAAGGACTCCCTTCATAGACATTTCATTCATAAAAGCAATATCTGCCTCATTGATCTTTCCTTGTACAGTCAGTTTTTTAACACTCAACTTATCTTCCTTTGAAATGGTCTTAGACAAAGTGCCTGCTTGTTCTAATTTCACACTCTTTTCTTGAGCAAAAATCATTGTACTTCCTAAAAATAGAAGTACCCATAGCATATATATCTTTTTCATAGTCTACTTTATTTATGGATAAGGATTTTTATTACTTTATTATTGATATATAGAAGATACATTCCTCTTTGGCTCACTCTATATGAAAAAGATGAATTGCCTTCTTGAATATAGCCTTGAGCAATTTGTACTCCTGAAGCATTGTACAACTTATAAGCAAGTTGTTTATTGGCATAAGTATTTACTTGCATCGTTCTTCCCATAATAGAAATAGCGATACGAGAAGCATCTATACTTGCATTTGCAACTCCTTTAGGCTCTCCAACCATAATCTTTGTTTCCTTAAATTTATACTTATCTTCAAGTTGCTTCTTTATTGTCTCATTCGCAACATAGATAATCAAATCTTTTTGATCTTCAAAAGCTTTTGCATCTAATTTTGTTAAATCAAACTCCTCTGCAGATAAGCCTATTTCTTTAAGATTAGGGCATTTTAAGAAAGCTTTTTCTCTAATTTCTTTTGTATTCTTAGGCAATTTAATGGTAACTAAATTTTTGGCTCCCATAAATGCACACTCGTACAAACCTTCAAAGAGCTTTTCTCTTTTACCAATTGCAGGTTTAGTCTCTTCTTTTGTCAGCTTAATCATCGAACTTCTTAAGCCTCCTAATTTGGCATTAATTTCAGGAAAACCTGCATTTTTCATCAACACATAAACTTCTAAAGACTCTACCCCATCTTCAAATAGAGATTCTTTAAAAGTAAAAACTCCTCCCTTATTATCATATTTATCTTCTGGTATACGTATTCTTTCTGCCTGAGATTTGAATATATACCACTCGAAAGAAGTTTGCTCCATCTTATCTGAAACTCCTTTAGCCTCTACTTCTTTTGATAAATCTACGCTTAAGCCTGACACTAAAGATTTAGGCAATTCATACCACAATTGATTGTAAACATATTCGGTCATACTACCCTTTTCAGGAATATAGGAGAAAGGAAGATTATTTTTCCCTAAATCCATTTTCTTTAATTTCTTTAAAGAAGAAATCCCAAATAAAGCTTCTAATCCATTGAGATTAAGATTTAATTCTTGTAGACTTTCACAACCTGTCAAATCCAAAGTCGTCAATTTATTACTAGGTGCAGATAGCACTTCTAGACTTACTGCATTTTTTAGTTCCAAGTTTCTAATATTATTCGAAGATAAACGAAGAACACGTAGAAGAGTTACATCTTTAGGTAAGAGCAGTTCATCAATCTTACAGCCTGATAAATTGAGTCTCTTTAGTTTGGCATTTTTAGAAAGATCTACTTTTGATAAAGTATTTCCAAAAGGAATTTCTAAAATACGAAGTTCTGGACAATTACTTACTTCAAGAGAGCTAAGCCCTAGATTTTGATAAATGGGACAAGACAAATAAGCAATCGATTTCCCAAAAATTTTCACTGTACGTAAAACTTCTGCTGCACCAAATGTATGAGAAACCACTTTTTTCTTTTTGGCTTCTAGAACTACACTTTCGGCTTCTTGTCCCTCTCCCCAATCAATTGTTATAGTTTCAGCTTTCATTGAGATCAGATTAATGGTAATCTTTCCCTTTGCTGTTTCAAAAACAATAGCAGGAGCTGTTGCATCTCTAAAACTTGCTTTTTGTAGTTCTTGACTTTGACTTTCTGAAGCAAGGTCCTCCAAATCTTTATCTAAAATAGGATTTGACCATGCTGGGAAAGACAAAAGAAACAAGAGACATAAATGTAAAACTCTTCCTTTCATACGACTTTATTAATTATAATTATTTACTAAAATTCTATTTATCTAAACAAATCTTTCTGTTTGTTTACAAATATAAAGAAAATTTTAACAAAATGATTAAATAAAATGCTCACTAGAAAACAAAAATTCTCTAACTAGCATTCCTCTTTTCTCTAGTTAGAGAAATCATATTCTCTCATACTCTTTCTTAAAAGAGCCACTTCCCCCATTTTTTTTATCTTTGTTATCATAATATCTAAAAAAAAATTAATAACAATGAAAAAAATCAATTCCTTACTTATCACTATTTCCCTAATTTTTATAGGGCTAGGAATAACAAGTTGCCAAGATTCTAATGGTAAGAAACTATTAAAACATATTCCTCAAGAAGCTGGATTTATTTGTCATCTCAATGCCGATGGCATTATACAAAAAGCAAATCTTCAAAAATTTGAGGATAAAATTGGGGAAAATGCAATTGCTCAACTTCAACAACTACAATCACAAGTTGATCTATCCTCTGCACTTATATTCTCAAGCAATGATGCCGACAATATGATTATGATACTTGCTTCAGTAAAGGATCATAAACAACTGCTTGAGTCTGTCAAGAAAATGGGCTTAGGTATTACTGAAAAAGACGGATATTCCCTTTTTGGAGAAGATGGTATTAGCTACATCGCTAACTCATCTCTACTTTGGGCTATAGTAGACAATTCTAATTTTGAAAAAGGATTACAAAAAATTGCTCAATATGAAAAATTGGAAAAGTCCGCTCTTGAAATTCAGCATATTGAGAAAATTTTAAAAGGAGACATCGGTGTCTATTTCAAGCAAAAATCACTACTTCCTATTCTTAAAAAATACTATAAAGGTTATGACAAATTCTCTGAAGTATTCAATAGAGAAGACTTTAAAGATTATAGCTCTTTTGCGAATTGTTACTTTGAGAAAAAGGATATACGTTCAGAATATGAGGTTTTTAATAAAGAAGGTGAACCTTTCATTTTAAAAGACTACTCCTACACTCCTATTAACAAAGAACTTTTAGCTTTTATTCCTAAAGCTGCTGATCTTATTTTAGGCTTTCATCTTGACAACGCTCTCTTTATGAAAGAGCTCAAGAAAATAGAACCTATAATTAAAAAAGACTTACCCTTAGATTTATTAAAACCTATCAATGGCTCTGTACTATTGGGGGCTAAAGTGGGCTCAGGCATCCTTATGACACAGACTCCTGAATTTGCTGGTTTATTTATTGAAGTAGAAAAAGGTAAAGAAAAAGAATGCTTATCTAATATCATTAAAGCTTTAGGCATTGACTTCAAGCAAGAAAATGGAGAATATTTACTTAAGATAAGTTCTCAAATGCAATTACATATTGGATATAAAGAAGGCTTTATCTATACATCTTTATCATCTTGTAAAGATCTAAAAGAAAATTCTATCCAAGATGATGAATTGCTTAAAAATATGAATAATTCTAACTCTTATTTCCTCATTGATATGCGTAAAGGAAGTACAATTGCTTCGCTTCTTCCGATGTTTATAAATTATCCTCTTGATGGATACATTGAAGCTTATTCAATGGAAAACAAAGGTATATGCGTATTCCACAATGAAGCTAGTACAGAAGAAAATATTTTGGAAGGATTACTTAAAGTCGTTCTTCATCTTTAAAAACCAATAAGATAAAAATTAAGAAAATGGATGTTACGAAAATTACTCTAGAAGGAGTTGTTCCTTTTGTTTTTTCTTCCTATACATCCATAGAAAGTCAAGTATGGGCTTCCTCTCTAGAATTAAGGAGAGGAACTCATTACTTATTATCTGCAAAGAGCGGAGCGGGGAAATCCTCGCTTTGCTCTTTTCTTTTAGGTCTACGAAATGACTATCAGGGTTCTATACGAATTAATGACAAAGACATTCAATCATTTTCTATCTCTGAAAAAGCCTTTTTAAGAAAAAGTTCCATTGCTTACCTTGCCCAAGATTTAGCTCTATTCAAAGGCAAGACAGCTTGGGAGAATGTACTTCTTAAAAATAATCTTACCAAAGCCCTCTCAATAGATGAGATAAATGAACTATTTGACTGCCTTGGTTTAATAGAAAAAAAAGATACTCCTATTGATAAACTTTCCATAGGACAACAACAACGAGTAGCTCTTATTCGCTGTCTTTGTCAAAAAGCTCAATTCTTCTTACTTGATGAGCCTGTCAGCCATTTAGATCCAGAAAACAATAAAATTGTGGGGCAATTGCTCCAACACTATGCACAACGATGGGAAGCGAGTGTTCTTGCCACTTCTGTAGGCTATACTCTTGATTTTCCTTTTGATGAGACGCTACTTCTATGAAAGTTTATCCCAACTCTTTGAAAGGGAATTTCTCCCTCCGCAGCTATCAAAAAATATCTATTCTTATTGCTCAAAGCATTGGATTTTCTTTCCTTTTCCTAGGACTTGCTCTCTCTCTTGATTTTCATTATGCCCAACAAAATAAAGATGAAGTAAATCAAAAAGAATA
>PDWI01001537.1_pt1 | contig 40579 bp, 39 predicted proteins | sample 1430891 | NCBI WGS metagenome assembly PDWI01 (sample SAMN01162508, study PRJNA174530) | Oral metagenome, whole genome shotgun sequencing project. | biome: Marine environment; feature: Marine mammal; material: Swab sample of the gingival sulcus; isolation source: swab sample of gingival sulcus... | reverse complement strand
AAATCAAGGAGAATACATGGTTGATCCGGTGAGGTCACGTGAACGGATGGTGGAAGAGCAAATAAAAGCTCGCGGCATAACCGATGCTGTGGTGTTGGATGCGTTGCGGTCTCTTCCACGTCATTTGTTCGTGGAAGAAGCCTTGGCTTCCAAAGCGTATTCGGATTGTCCTTTGCCTATCGGCGAAGGGCAAACCATTTCTCAGCCATATATTGTGGCCTTGATGTCGGAACTGTTGCAGGTGGAGGCAGGGATGAAAGTTCTGGAAATCGGGACTGGTTCCGGTTATCAGGCGGCAGTGCTTGCTAGGATGGGGGCCGATGTGTATACCGTTGAGCGCATAAAGAAGCTGTTTTTTACGACCCGCAAACGGTTTATGGACATGCGGATGTTCTCGGTGAAGCCCAAACTGGCTGACGGCACGATGGGGTGGGTGGACGAGGCTCCTTTTGATCGAATAATCGTGACGGCCGGCGGCCCTGAAGTGCCGAGCCCGTTGGTTGGGCAGTTGGCTGAAAACGGGCGTATGGTGATACCTGTCGGCGTTTCCAGGCGTACGCAGAAGCTCATCTTGGTGGAAAAAAAGGATGGCCGGACGATTGAGAAGGATATGGGCAACGTCGCGTTTGTCGATCTTGTGGGCAATCATGGATGGTAATGATGACGGTTGAAAAAAAATATACGATGAAGGCCGCATTTATGACCAGCCCCGGCCCGGAGACCTTTGGAAGCGGATTGCTGTTATGGGCAAAAGGGTTTTGTATGGGGGGGGCGGACATTATCCCCGGTGTGTCTGGTGGCACCATTGCCTTCATTACCGGTATTTATACCCAATTAATTGATGCGATTCGGTCATTTGACGTTGTTTTTGTCCGGCGATTGCTCGCTTTTGATTGGGCCGGAGCCTTGTCTGGTATTCATCTTCGTTTCTTGCTCTGTCTGCTGTTCGGAATATTGACTGCCGTCGTGAGTATGGCTCATGTTATGCATTATATGTTAAAGGCACACCCTGTTGAAATATGGTCGCTTTTTTTGGGGTTGATAGTGGCATCGATTTATGTGGTGGGCCGTGAAATTGAACCCATGAACCCGGCGAATGTCGGATTCGTCATTGTGGGGGCATTTCTCAGTTTTTTATTGGTGGGAATGATTCCGGTTACAACACCGGAAACATTGCCGTTTATTTTTATGTGCGGGGCCATTGCCATTTGTGCCATGATCTTGCCCGGTATCAGTGGTGCTTTTTTATTGCTCATGCTCGGTAAGTATCAATTTATCACTGGCACTTTGAAAAATCCTTTTGTGGTTGACAATGCGGTGATCATTGTTGTGTTCGCGGCCGGGGCCGGAGTGGGAATAATTGTTTTTTCCCGTATACTGCATTATCTTTTGCATCGCAGGCATGCGGCAACCGTGGCGATTTTGACCGGCTTCATGATCGGTGCTCTTCGTAAGGTCTGGCCCTGGAAGGAGGTGCTCGAATCAACAGTCATTCGAGGCAAGGTGCATGTGTTGCGTGAGCAAAACGTGTTGCCCGGTATAGATGGGGAGTTGGCGGGGGCAATTGCATTGGTGGCTGTCGGTATGGCCGTGGTCTTGATTCTGGATCGCGTTTCCCGAAAGCAGCACTTGGCGAATTGAGTCTTTTGAAGGGATTAACCGTAAAGAGAGAGAATAGAATGAGTGGTTGTAGTTCCGGCTCTTGTGGAGGCGGCGGCAAGGATGGCAACGATGCCAAAATGCAGCTTCAGGATGCGTTGATCAAATCGACCCTGGATAAAATTACGTACAAGATTTTTGTCATGAGCGGCAAGGGCGGGGTGGGAAAAAGCTCTGTCTCGGTGAATGTTGCCGCTGCGTTGGCGACTAAAGGGTTCAAGGTCGGTATCCTTGATGTTGATATCCATGGCCCTAGTGTGCCGACGTTATTGGGTATTTCTGGAACCCTGGAGATGGATCGGGGGGCGTTGGTCGTGCCGAAGGAATATAATGAAAATCTGCATGTGGTTTCCATGGAATCCTTGCTCAAAGACCCGGATCAGGCTGTTTTGTGGCGCGGACCGATGAAGACGTCCGCCATCCGGCAGTTTATTTCCGATGTGCAATGGGGTGAGTTGGATTTTCTGATTGTCGATTCCCCTCCGGGAACCGGAGATGAGCCCATGACAGTACTCAAGACGATTCCCGACGCCCTGGCTGTCGTTGTCACTACGCCGCAGGAAGTTGCCTTGTCCGATGTGCGAAAATCCATCAATTTTCTTCAGTATGCCAAGGCGAATATTGTTGGTGTCGTCGAGAATATGAGCGGGTTGGTGTGCCCTCATTGTCATGAGCCCATTGATCTGTTCAAGAAAGGCGGTGGTAAGGATTTGGCTGACAAATATGGTTTGCCGTTCCTTGGTTCGATTCCCCTTGATCCTGTGGCGGTTGTTGCCGGAGATTTAGGAACACCCGTGGTTTTGCTTGAGGAGGATTCGTTTGCCAAGCAGGCTTTTGCAGAGTTGGCAGAGACCATAACCCAAAAGGTTGAGGGCTGCCTTGAGGCAGCGTCGACCACACGTGCGTAGGTTGGTACTATGAACAAGGACGTCTGTAATCTGCCAAATTGCTTGACGATGACACGAATTCTTGCAGCACCTATCGTTGTCTTTTTATTGTATATGGAGCTATGGTTTCAATTTCGCTACGGTGCTTACTGTGCCTTTGGCGTGTATCTGTTTGCCTGTGTCACAGACTATTTTGACGGCATGATTGCCCGTCAGCAGAATATTATTACCAATCTTGGTAAATTCCTGGACCCTCTTGCCGACAAATTGCTTATCGGTTCGGTTTTCATCATGCTTGTACGGATGGGGCCGGAATGGAAGGTTTCGGCGTGGATTGTTATTGTCATTATTGGTCGAGAATTGGCTGTCACCGGAATGAGAGCTATTGCGGCAGAAAAGGGTGATGTGGTGGCTGCCGACAAATTCGGCAAACTCAAAACCCTCACACAGAGTCTGGCTGGTGGATTTCTTATCTTTCACTATCCTCTTTGGGGCTGGGATCCTCGTCCTTTCGGACAGGTTTTTTTATGGGTTGCCCTGTTTTTAACCGTCTTTTCCGGCGGCAATTATTTGTATTCTTTTTATAAGACATGGATAGAAACGTCTGACTAGCAAGTGCTGGATGATGTTTTTCAATGTCGTGATTCCTAAAATTTTCAAATTATTTTGCGAAAGTTGCATCCTGCATTGTTGTGCAGATCGGTATACTGCCTGTTGCATGTTGTTCTGCTTGGTAAAAAAGGCTCATGAGTTTTTTTAGAGTTTTTCTTCTCTCATTATTGAGGAGAGGGGTATTCTATTAGTATTATTGAATATATTCTATGGTGACAGTAGCTTTATTCCATGTTACTTAGACAAAAGACTGACTGTGCACTGCTGTATGGTTTAGTGCGTGTTTTGGAGACATGAACAGGAAGACAGTATCCGTTATGGCCGATACCCGCTCCGTGAGCTATTTAGTCCGTATAACCAATTGCCTGGAAACCATTTTGGATTTGGAGCCGTTGGTGGAAAGATTGGAGCATGGCAACTCGTTGTTGGATGAGTTTGCCGTGCTCAAGTCGTTTCTTGGGAAGATTGACCGTGTCGTTCTCAGTGAGTCGGATGTTGAACGAATCGAATCAGCCACGGCCAACTTCCTGAAGGAGTTGCAGGATCCTTTGGCGCAAGCTGAGTCTGATGGCGACAGAAAGCACAGGCTTCAATAGTCATGCATGGCCGAATTGCGATTGTTGTTTTACTGTTTGTCCTCAACCTGTTTCTTTTGTTTCGGCTGATATGGAGTGATCAAGGGCTTTTTGCCTATTGGGAGTTGAAGAACCGTTACACAGTCTTGCAGGACAAAATCGAGAGTATTGAAGGGCAAAGTCTGGATTTAAGTCAGGAGATTCGGCGGTTGAAGTCGGATAAGGCGTATCAGGAAAAAATTGTTCGCGAAAGAATGAATTTTGTAAAAAAGGGCGAGATATTATATATTTTCCCGGATGATGTTGCCAATAGTAGCGGAGAAGGACGCGATGACCAAGAAAATTGAGTGGTATCAAGAGGTTCTTTCTTTTGAGCCCGGCTCCAGAGTATTTTTCCCTCTCGCAAAGCTCTTTGTGGAAAATGGTATGCCGGAGGACGCGATCATCACATTGCGTAAAGGGTTGGACCGTCATCCAGATTTCCTTGAAGCCCGAATGTTGCTTGTGGAGTTGTTGACCGAGCTTGGGCGCGAAGAAGAAGTCCATGACCAGTTGGAGCGTGTCATCAATCCTTTGCAGGATTATCCCGCATTTTGGCGGGGGTGGGCTCGTAGCCTCCCCGAAGAACAGCGTGATCTTGCCGTATTTATCATGTTGGTTTTTTCTAATTTGCGGGGCGAGACCATTACGTGGACGGATGTTGTTTTTGAGGGTATTTCCTCGTTGGCTGATCGTTTGGTCGGAGCCCCGCTCCCTCCGCCTTGCGAGCCATTGCCGCCTTCGTCCCTGATATCAGTTGAAGCTGTGGCAGAGGATGATTTTCTCGAAGGTGAGGCCGTATCTGAGTCTCCCAAAGGAGGGGCGTTCAGAACCAAGACCATGGCAGACCTTTTGGCTTCTCAGGGAGACGTGTCTGGAGCTCTGGAAATTTATCGGGAATTATTACGATCATCTGTTTCCGATGCTCGCCGCGAAGAGTTGAGTAAACGCATTGCGGAGTTGGACGGTCGCAACGATGGAATAAATGCGGTCGATGGGCAAGATGACGTATTTTGTGTCCATTCCAAGAATCGACTAATAAGTGCATTGGAGACTTTGGCGTCACAATTTGAGGCTAGAGTTCAAAATTAATTTTATCGTGGAAAATAACAGACATCCCGGTGTCTGTCTTTTTGCAGTGAAAGTGGATTGTTATGAAGTTTATCCATCTGATTTTACTAGTTTTATTGCTGGCCTTATCTGGGTGTCACGCTGTGACCGTTTTCCAGGAATCTGTTGCCAAATCCTGGGATTCAACTAAGGATTTTATTGATCCCCCACCGGATATAGATACAGAGAAGTATCAGTTTGAAAATCCTAATCAGGAAAAGCTTGCAACGTTGTTCACTCCGGTGGATGGGCCGCTCACATCGCTGGCACGTTATGTGGAAGATCAGGACACACTCCCTGGTGTGGAATGGCTTGATCTGCTCCGTGCAAGGTTCCCCTGGATCGATCATGTGTTCGTCACGAACGAAGATGGAGTCGTTATGTTCATGCAGCCGGCCATGCCGGTGAATAGCCTTGATTCTCCCCTGATATTCAAGGGGGAGTGGAGCGGCATCCGTTCTCTTGCCCTTGTCGATTATGCGGAGTTTGGGGCAAAATTATATATGGTACGCCCTTATTACCGGGATATTCAAGTGCAAGGACTCATTGGAGTCGGGTTTGATCCGCGTTCACTGCTGGCGCTTTGCCCGGAGCCGAGTGAATTGATTGTTATTCAGCCTGGAGGCGGGGTCTGGTCACGTGGTGCGGACGTTGACAAGGATGCCGTTTTGGCTGTGCCGTGGGATGCGATTTTGGCTGACAACGTTCAAGGACAGGTCAAAGTGGGAGCAAAATACTACACATGGCTTGTTCGATATATTGGTAACCAGCCGTACATCTATGCTACGGAGAGTATTGATCCCAAGGCTGGTAACTCCTGGTGGTTCTTTTAATCTTTATTTGATTTCTACTTGCTCAGGCAAAGGACGTGGGTATGCCACAACAGGTTACGGTCACAGAGCATATTTTGTTGCATCAGAAAATGGTGCCGGGAGCCACCGGGCAGTTTACGCGTTTATTCAATGAGTTGGTGCTTTCCGCCAAGATTATTTCCCGTGCGGTCAATAAGGCTGGATTGGTGGATATTCTTGGGTTTACCGGTGATGTAAATGTGCAGGGTGAAGAAGTGAAGAAATTGGACGAATATGCCAATCGCATTCTTGTTCACCGTCTGGCCAGATCCGGCGTGCTGTGTGCCATGGCATCAGAAGAAAATGCCGATATTATAGAAGTATCGGAGTCGTTGCCGCGCGGCGATTACATTATTATTTTCGATCCCCTTGACGGTTCTTCCAATATTGACGTCAACGTGAATATCGGCACTATCTTTTCCATATATAAACGGCTATCGCCTTCAGACGCTTCTTTGATGGCCAGTGACGTATTGCAAAAGGGGAGCGCGCAGGTTGCTGCGGGGTATGTCTTATATGGCTCTTCAACCATGTTGGTCTTTAGCTCTGGTGATGGTGTCCATGGTTTTACCCTTGACCCCAGTGTCGGGGAATTTCTTTTGTCGCACCCGGATATCCGTATTCCTGAGCAGGGGAAAATCTATTCGGTCAATGAAGGGTACGAGCGATACTGGGACCGCGATATGAAGAAAGCCCTTTCTTACTTCAAGTCTCCCAAGAATGCGCTTCGTAAGCCCTACAGCGGACGGTACGTAGGCTCGTTGGTCGCGGATTTTCACCGAAACCTCTTGTCTGGTGGAATTTTCATGTATCCCGCCGATCTTCGTGATCCGAAGAGGCCTTGCGGGAAATTGCGGCTTACCTGCGAATGTAATCCCATGGCCTTTATTGTAGAGCAGGCGGGAGGCATGGCCTTGGACGGACTGAACCGCATACTGGATATTGAGCCCGATCATCTCCATCAGCGTACACCGTTTTTTTGTGGGTCTGTTCATGATGTCCGGAAGGTACAGGAAATTTTTGAGGCCGAGGCCAGGAGAAAGAAAAACAGGTAATGCTCACTCTTGGAATTGAGACCTCCTGCGATGAGACTGGCGTGGCCCTGGTACGGGATGGAAAACTCGTCGGCGAAAATCTTGCAACACAGATTGATCTGCATGCCCTTTTCGGCGGTGTGGTTCCCGAAATAGCCTCGCGTGAGCATTTGCGCGTGCTTCCCCGCCTGTTTCGTCAACTGTGTGCCGACGTGAATGTTGCTCCTGATGACATTGATACTGTCGCTGTGGCAAGAGGGCCGGGCCTTTTGGGGAGCTTGCTTATGGGGGTGAGCTTTGGAAAGGGATTAAGCTTGGCGGCCAATGCCCGTCTTGTCGGGGTGAATCATCTTTGGGCACATCTGCTGGCACCCGGTTTGGAGGAGGAGTTGGAGTTTCCGGCGTTGGGGCTTTTGGTGTCTGGAGGCCATACCCACACATATAAAATCCAGTCTCCGGTAGAGTTTGAATTGCTTGGCCGAACCCTTGACGATGCGGCCGGTGAAGCCTTTGACAAGGTGGCGAAGGCGTTGAATTTTCCTTATCCCGGAGGGCGGTTTATTGATGCATTGGGTCGTGAGTCTGAGCCAAACACTAAGCTTTTTCCCCGTGCGTTTATTGACAGTCCTAGTCCTGATTTTAGCTTCAGTGGCTTAAAGACAGCCGTTGCGACGTACATTGCAAAACATCCTGAGTTGGTTTTTTCAAAAATGGCGGATGCAAAGGCCGTTGAGAGCCTTTCCGGTGAACGTCGGGAGAAACTTGCCGAAGTGTGTGCTTCATTCAATTGGAGTGTGGCGGACACCTTACGCATTAAGGTGGAGCGTGTGCTGAAAAAAGTCAGCAACGTGAAGAGCCTGATCGTTGCCGGGGGGGTGGCGGCCAATTCCATGGTACGGGAAACCATGGGGAAAGTGGCCCGTTCCCGCGGGCTTAGGTTGACTTTGCCAGCGATGTCATTATGTACGGACAATGCCGCCATGATTGCCTATACCGGACACCTGCTGGCTGAAGCTGGTCTTTTTCACTCGTTGGCGTTGGAGGCTGTTCCGCGTGGGCGCGTGATTCCGGTTGATTGGGCTGTTGGAAAAAGTCATTTACAAGAGTAAGAATATCCGTGGCAGTTCTTGACAGTACTGTGGATAACGGCATATTTTAATTAAATTGTTTGCACATATGCGCTTTGGGTGGACCATGCGTACTTTATTTGAGCGAATGTAACGGCTGGGAGCCGTAAAAAAGGAGAGTGATATGGCAAATCAGATCACGGATAGCAATTTTGAACAAGAAGTCCTACAGAGTGATGTCCCTGTTCTTATCGATTTTTGGGCTCCTTGGTGTGGTCCTTGTCGTGCGATGGGGCCGGTTATTGATGCGCTTGCCGAAGAGTTTGCTGGCCAAATCAAGATCGTAAAAATGAATGTTGATGAAAATTCCGCAACTCCCGGTGAGTATGGTATTCGGGCTATTCCGACCCTTATCCTGTTCAAGGATGGTAAGGTTGTGGAACAGTCTACAGGCGCGGTTTCCAAGAGCAATATTAAGGAAATGATCACTAAGAAGGCGTTGTAATAACATGAAATTATATGACGCTGTTGTCATAGGGGGCGGTCCGGCAGGAATCACGGCTACCCTGTATCTTTTGCGTGCTGGTGTAAAGACCGCCATGATTGAGAAACTTTCTCCGGGCGGGCAGGTTCTCATGACAGCGGAAATTGAAAACTATCCCGGATTCCCTGCGGGCCTTCAAGGCTGGGAATTGGCCGATAAGTTCGTTGCGCATTTGGACAATTATTCCCTTGACCGCATTACGGACGAGGTGCGCGACATTGAATTTGGCCAGAAAATCCATACAATTAAAGTGGGGGATGATGCGGTTCAGGCCAAAGCCATCATCCTTGCAACAGGGTCTCGCTATCGTCAACTGGGCATTCCCGGTGAGAAGCGTCTGCTCGGCAAAGGGGTCTCTTATTGCGCCCTTTGTGATGGTAATTTTTTCCGTGATCGGGATGTCGCTGTCATCGGTGGTGGCAACTCCGCTTTGGAGGAATCGTTATATCTGGCGCGGCTGGTCAACAAGGTATACCTGATTCATCGGCGTGAAGATTTTCGTGGGCTTGCTTGCTATCAGAATAAATGCTTCACTCATGAAAAGATTGATGTTTTGCGGAGTACGGTGGTGGAGGAGATTGCTGGTATCGATGAAGTGAAGAATTTGGTGCTTCGCAATGTCACGACCGGCGAAACTTCGACCCTTGACGTAGACGGTGTTTTCGTTTTTGTCGGATTTGAGCCCATTATGGATTTTGTCCCGGATAGTATTGAGAAGGCCCAAAACGGCATTGTCACTGACGTGGAAATGCGGACCAATATTCCTGGTGTTTTTGCCGCAGGTGACATTCGAGCCAAGATGTGTCGTCAGGTTGCCTCCGCTGTGGGTGATGGTGCCACTGCCGCCACTGCGGCTTTTGCCTACCTTGAACAACTTGACAATTAGGGGGCAGTATGCGTGTATCGTTTGTCCTTGTTTGCCTGTTGGCTCTATGGCTGATTTCGGGCTGTGCCCTCATTGATAAGTATTTTCTTCCTCCGCCGGACGATACGGCTCAAGAGTTGTTTGAGTCAGGCATGGATGCAATGAGTGCGAAGGATTATGATGATGCGCAGGAATATTTCGGAAAACTCAAGGATAGATTCCCGTTTAGCCCGTTTGCGCTAAAAGCGGAATTGGCTTTGGGCGATGCGTATTTTCTTGACGAGGAGTATGCTTTAGCTTCGGACGCCTATAAGGAGTTTGAGGCACTGCATCCGAGCAATAAGGAGATTCCTTATGTCCTGTATCAAGTCGGTAACTCCAATTATCATATGTTCAAATCCATTGATCGCAGACAGGAGAACATTAAGGAGGGTTTGGAGTATTTCTATCGCCTGGTAGAGGCATATCCTGATTCCAAATGGTCGGTCCCTGCCAAGGATTTGATTGTTAAAAGCCGCCGAATTTTGGCAGAGCACGAAATTTACATGGCAGATTTTTTTTGGCGTACTGAGCAATTTGGTCCGGCATGGCATCGGTACCAATATGTTGTGGAGAATTTTTCGGATATCCCTGAGTTATGCAATTATGCGCGGAAGCGGGCTGAGTATTCCTACTTTGAATATCAAAAAACAGTGTCGGAAGAAGAACGGCTACGTATTCAGGACAGTTGGTTGCTATGGCTTAAGAAATGGTTATAAAAAATGGGCGGTTTTCAGACCGCCTTTTTTCGTTATGAAAAATACGGTATTTTCATTTCCTGATTGGATCGGCGACTTTGTGCCGGATGATGCGGTGTTTGCTCGTGCGTATGATGGGATTTCCAGTCAGCATCGTGCATGGATGAAGACCTGTATTGCCCGATTGTATGATTGGTATGGCCCCCGGAAAGATGTTGCTGGTTCCCTGGTCAGACATTGGAGTGCCGGATTTGACTCTCAATCCAATTTTGCTGCGGTGGATTTTGCCGTTGTCCTTTTTGATGGGAGCCTGCTTTCGCCTGCGCGTTTGTTGGCGGCATTGGTTCCGGCTTTGGCTGGTGGAGTTGAAAACGTATTGGTTGCACGAGTGGGCGGTGGCCCATGGCGGAAGGCTGTTTTGACCGCATTGGAGTTGGCTGGTCAAGAACTGGTGATCGATATTTCCGACTCGCAGGCCAGAAAATTGTTTACGCAATTGCGTGATACGCGCGGCACGGGAGCCGTAACCGTGCTTGGGCCAAAGGCCGCATTGATCAAGACAGATGAATTGCAGTCGGCATCGCGACTTTCTTTTTGGCGTCCTCGTTTTACCCGTGCTGCGGCAATATGGATGGATGACGAGTCCACGTTTGACCTGGAAACGTTGGCATTTATTCATCCGGATATAGTGTTTAGCGTGTTCGGTGCTACAGTAGAGTTGCCCGCTGACAATTTTTCTCATGAAGGTGACAGATTCGACGATTTTATCGATAGTATACTTGATGTTGCCTATCTTCCTGCTGATCGTATGGAGTACGCATTGAATAAAGCGAAAGTTGTTTTCGGCCCCGGACAGGAAGGGTGCTGGATTTGGCCTGATCTCCATTGTGAACATTTTCAGTTTCATTCTATCGCCTGGACCATCGGAGGTTGATGTGAGCAGGACAAATGCTCCCTCTGCGAAGGCTCTCGGAAATCTTCGCAATATAGGCATTATCGCCCATATTGATGCGGGGAAAACGACTCTTACCGAAAGAATCCTTTATTATTCCGGGAGGATTCATCGTCTTGGGGAAGTGCATGAAGGCACGGCCACAATGGACTATATGCCAGAAGAGCAGGAACGGGGGATTACCATTACTTCTGCGGTGACGTCCTGCCTGTGGGAGCCCTGTTTGATCAATATCATCGATACACCGGGGCATGTTGATTTCACGATAGAGGTGGAACGATCTCTGCGGGTACTTGATGGAGCGGTTGGTGTTTTCTGCGGTGTCAGCGGCGTGGAGCCCCAGTCCGAAACCGTCTGGCGGCAGTCTGAGGCGTATGCCGTACCCAAGCTTGTTTTTGTTAACAAGATGGACCGGCCGGGAGCGAATTTTCAGGCTGTGGTTGAATCTATCAGAACCAAACTCGGCGCTAACCCGGTTCCCATTCAGTACCCCAATGGAGAAGGGGATGAATTTGAGGGCGTATTCGATCTCATTGCGATGAAGCGGCTTGCGTTTGATCAAAGTACCAACGGTGGAGAGTATACGACCTATGATTTGACCGACGAAGAAGCAGGACGACTGGACGTATGGCGTGAGAAACTTATTGAGGCTGCATCGGAAGAAGATGAGGAGATTCTTGATGCGTACCTGGCTGGTGACGAAGTCCCGGCAGCCCAGATTCGTAAGGCGTTACGCAAGGCAACGCTGAAGCAACGTATTGTTCCTGTTCTTGTGGGGTCTGCGCTCAAGAATATTGGAGTGCAGCCCGTGATGGACGCCGTCTGTGATTATCTGCCCAGTCCATTGGACGTTCCGGCGGCAACGGGAATTGATCCTGAGTCCAAGAAGCGGATATCTTTTGGTGTTTCCCACAAGGAACCGTTGTCGGCGTTGGTTTTTAAGGTTGCCATGGATTCAGGGCGCAAGTTGGCTATGATGCGAATATACTCCGGCAAACTGGTCGGCGGCGATACGGTGTACAACATTACTCAAGGAAAAAAGGAGCGTGTTGCCCGTTTGTTCCGACTTCATGCCGGACGCAAAGAGAAAATCGATACCGCCTTTGCCGGTGATATGGTGGGGGCAGCGGGTATGAAATTCGCCCGAACCGGTGATACCTTGTGCCATGAAGGGGAACCTATTTTACTGGAGCAGATAGCCGATTACAAACCGGTAATTTCTTTGGCCATTGAGCCGCGAAATTCGGCGGAAGGAGATAAGCTCGATGAGGTCTTGGAGAAATACCTCATGGAAGATCCAACGCTGGAATTGAAGCGGGATGAGGGAACGAATCAGATCATTTTGTCTGGTATGGGGGAGTTGCATCTGGAGGTGATACTGGAGCGCCTCAAGCGGGAATATAAATTGGAACCGAGAGCCGGTAAGCCACAGGTTGTCTATCTGGAAACCGTCAGTAGCAAGGGCGTCGGTCATGGGGAATTTAGTCGGGAATTGGGAGAAGATTACCATTATGGTAGTGTCCGATTATCCGTAGAACCGGTTGCACGGGACAAGGGGTGTAGTCTGTCCATGGAGGTTGACCGGGAAGCGTATCATGATTCTTGGATTGCGGCTGTTGAAGAGGGGGTATCTGACAGTCTGGAAAGTGGTGTTATTCGGGGGTATCCTGTGCAGGATGTTCATGTCAGGATCCTTGATATGGAGTTAAGGGATGGAGAGTCCAGTTCTGTGGGGTATCGGATGGCTACAGCCATGGCCCTCAAGGAAGCATTGCAAAATGCGCATCCCAAGTTGATGGAACCAATCATGTTTGTCGAGATCGGTGTCCCGGAAGACTTTGTTGGGGATGTTGTCGGATTGATGGGCGCGAAAGGGGCCAAAATCGAAAATATGATTGACCGTTCAGGACAGAAGGTCGTACAGGGGCTTGCGCCACTGGCAAGCTTATTCGGATTTTCTACGGATTTGCGCTCGGCAACGCAGGGGCGTGCCGGATTTGTCATGAAATTTTATCGATTTGATGTTTTGGAGTAATGCGTGTCCAACGACCTGCGACATCCCCCTTCCAACAAAGAGGCCAAAGCAAAACAAAAGGACTGGTGGACCGGTAGCAAGCGGTGGACGAGATATTGGTATCTCCGTTTGATGCGGCAAAATTCGTCGCCCAAAAATCTGGCGGTGGCCATGGCCCTGGGTATGTTCATCGGAGCCATGCCCATTATTCCCTTTCAGTCTCTGGTTGTCGTTGCTTTGGCGTTTGTTCTTCGAGTCAACAAACTCGCAGCCTGGTTGGCAACCTGTTATTCCAACGCAGCCACCATGGTTCCTTTTTATTATTTTCTTTACAAAATCGGTATTGCCGTAACCCGATTAGACGTTGCGTTTGACCCCAATAATCTGGAGATGGAACAACTGATCTCGGCCGGATGGGATGTCTTTGGGGTCATGTTTGTAGGGGGATTTACATTCGGTGTTCCGGCCGCTATACTGACATATTTTGTCTCGCTGTTTGGCATACGTCGATACCGCCAGCGACGGGCTATGCGGGTGCTGAGAAAAAATACCGGCAGTTGAACGATTCATATCTCAATTGGTTCGTTTATGTGCTTTATGCTTTGTCTTTGATGATTTATCAGTGTTAACTTTGTAATTGAGTTGAAAAACTTCCTTTTTCCTTTTTCATTCAATTGCATTTCAAGAGTATAGCGCGTAGTGATCATACGGTATGTCATATAAAATTTTTTTGTGGTCTCAAGAGACTCGTTGTTGAGTGGGGTATGCTAAATGGAAATCGGTTTACGAGGGTGGATAATAGGGCTGGGGGGCGTTCTTTGCGGCATCTTTGCCATTGCCTTTTCTGTCGGGGGCTGGTTGTCTTATTTTTTGGCCGCTGGAGGGGCGGTTGCTGTTTCCACCGTGTTTGCTGTCCTGTCGTGCCGAAGTGCCCGCAAAACACAACAGGCTCTTGATTTATTTTTGACAGGTTCAGGCCTGGAATCCGGTTTTCCCGAAGTCGGCGATGATGCTCTCAGTCGGGCTGTGTACAAACTGGGAGATCGGTTTGTTGATTGTCGCAATGAAAAATTGTTCTATCAAAATGTACTGAATTTTCTTGACCATCCTGTCATTGTTGTCGATGGCAACGGCGAGATATTGATTTGTACGCAAACTGTTTCCGTTTTTTTTAATAAACCGGTTGAGCAGATTGCCGGACTTTCTGTGGGCAAGGCATTTCCCGGACAGGAGGTTGCTACAGTAATCGATCAGGCGGTCCATACGCAACAGATGACGGAAAAACAGATTGAGTTGGCACTTTTGGACGGTTGCAATTTGCCTGTGCGGCTTGTCGTGAGTCCTATGCAAGACCATGACGGACAATTTACGGGTTGTGTTTGTTCTTTTGTTGATGAGACCCAGACAGTTGCCCAGGAAAAAGAAATTCGTGAGCAGCGTGAGAATATGTTCCAGGCCGGAGAGCAATTGAGCGGACTTGCCGAACACGTTGCATCGGCTACGGAATTGCTTTCCGCTGCGGCCGACGATCAGGCCCAGGGTGCTCAGAAGCAGAAAAATCAGACATCTTCCGTTGCAACGGCCATGGATGAGATGACCGCTACAGTTTTGGAGGTGGCAGGAAACGCCAATGCCACGAATGAAGCGGCCGGGCAGGCTGATGAGTCAGCTAATGCGGGGGGGGAAATGGTTCGCCATGCTGTGTCTGCTATTAATGAAGCATCGCAATCCGTAGAACAATTGGGGTCGGAAATCGAGCAACTGAATGGGCAGGCCGAGGAGATCGGCAGAGTTATCGGCGTTATTAGTGACATCGCTGATCAAACGAATTTGCTGGCTCTGAATGCGGCTATTGAGGCTGCTCGGGCCGGAGATGCTGGTCGTGGATTTGCCGTTGTTGCAGACGAAGTGCGGAAGCTGGCGGGAAAGACCGTTCTTGCTACCAAGGAGGTGGAAGAAGCCATTGGTACCATTCAGCATGGTTCGCGAGGAGCTATGAATTTCATGCGCCGAACCGAGGAACAGGTCAAAGCCGCTACTGATTTGTCGAATCAAGCGGGCGAAGCCCTTAATGCGATTGTGGAATCCATCGATGATGTCGTAGGCAGGGTTTCACAAATAGCGGCCACTGCTGAAGAACAGTCAACGGCAGCCGAAGAAATAAATAATAGGGTTGATGAAATCGCCGTCATTGCCCGTGATGCCGATGAAGCGGCTGCTCAGGTCGCTGGTGCCACCCGCGATCTGGCTGGCTTGGCGCAGGAATTACTTGATGTGTCCAAGGATTTTCGTGATGGGGGCGGTGAAAGTCGTTTGAGGGAAAGTCATGGAGAGATGAAGGGCGTTCTTCTCAAGCTGACACAGGAGTTTGTCGGTTCAAAATATGGTGACGATATTTACGCCGGGATGCAGGAGGAATTGGGACACCCTGTTTTTCTTTTGACAGACAGTTATCCTGATCAGGTGCTTATGCAGATGGCGGAGTGGGTTGCCGCACAAATCGGCGTGTCGGTTCGTGACTTCTTTTTGGCTTTGGGGCGATTTACTGTTGGCAAGTTTCATGAGATGTATCCAGGATATTTCAAGGATGAGTCGCTTAAGGAGTTTTATCTTCGAATGAATGATGTTCATGCTCAATTAACCAAGGAGCAGCCGGGAATCAGGCCACCTCGCTTTACTTATGAAGATAAGGGTGACGATTTATTTATCAATTATCATTCAACACGTGGACTGTTTGATTATTTTGAAGGAATTTTGCTTGGGGCAGCCAAGTTTAAAGGTGAAAGAGTGACAATTGAGATCAAGCCTTTTGATGAGAGCTCGGCTCGGGCCGAGATTGTTTTTCATGGCAAAGTGTAATGTCCTTCGGTTGTTGGGTGGTTCTGGTTGATTTGTTATTTTTCCAGGATAGTAGAATGGAGGCCGAGCGGTATTTTTGTTGGTTGGCTGGAAAGGAAAAGAGCAATTTATAATCTTTGAGAGTACCAATGTCCGACGATTTTAATAAACAAATATTCAAGGAAGAAGCGTACGATCTTCTTGGAGAACTGGAAACCGCTCTTTTGGAGTTGGAGGAAGCTCCCGATGATATGGGTGTGGTTAATCAGATATTTCGAGCCCTTCATACGATCAAGGGGTCTGGTTCCATGTTCGGGTTTGATGATATCGCCCAATTTACGCATGAGGTGGAGACCGTTTTTGATATGGTGCGCAACGGCGATCTCGATGTTTCGCAAACATTGTGTAGCCTCGCGCTGAAATCACGGGATTATATCAAGCTCATGCTCGTCAGTTCCGAAGATGGTGGGGTTGTTGAGCCTGAAACCATGAATGAAATATTAACTGGTTTGAAAGCCTTGACGTCGGGAGATACTGGTGACGGTTCGGGGGACGCTGTTGCCGCAGAACCCGAAGCAGATGATGGGCTGGAAGTTTTTGATGAAATGGTCGATGAGCACGTTTCCGTTGACAGGCATGAATATCAAATCAAGCTGACCGTCAGGGAAGGGGCGGTTGTCGATGAATCCATGCTGGAGTCGCTTTTTGATGAGCTTGCCAAGTTGGGCGAGTTTGCCGTCGTTACTCGGCCCGGTGATCCTTCGGAATTGGAAGATCAACCTTCCAGGTGGGAGCTTTCCCTGCTTACCGAGCTTGGAAAGGAAAATGTTACCGATGTTTTTTTCTTTGCTGACGCTGATTTGCATATTGAAATTTTGGATAAATCCGGTTTTGACGGGGCTGTTTGCGAGAAGAGGGATTCCGTGTCCGAATCGCAGGGAGACGAATCTTCGGAAAAAATATTTGTAACGAAAAAATCAGGTCTCCCGCCTGTGGTCGATGAGATGAGTGAGAATGTGCCGTTGGTTACCGAGGTGGAAGGGGATGCCCCTATTCCTCGAATTGGTGAAATGCTTGTTGAATCCGGCGCGGTTTCCCCGGAAGACGTGCAGGATGCCCTGAAAAAACAAAAGCCACTTGGTCAGATATTGTTCGAGGAAGGTAAAATTGCTCCTGGAAAAGTCGCGCAGATTGTCAGGCAGCAGGAAGTTTTCAGGAAAAAGCAAACGACCAAGAAACGCCAGGAGGCGTTGTCCAGTATACGGGTGGCAGCCGACAAGCTGGACCTTCTTGTTGATCTGGTTGGTGAACTTGTCATTGTTCAGGCGCAAATAACGCAGGTTGTCAGTGAACGAAATGACCCGCAGATGCTAACCTTGGCTGAAGAGCTTGAGCGCTTGAGTGACGAATTGAGGGACTCGACGCTTGGTATCCGCATGGTGCCTATCGGTATGGCATTTTCCAAATTTAAACGGTTGGTCCGTGATCTTTCATCGGAGTTGGGTAAGGAAATCGGCCTTTCAACCAGTGGTGAGGATACGGAACTTGACAAGACGGTCATAGAGCGTCTTGGCGATCCTCTGGTTCATCTTCTTCGCAACAGTCTGGATCATGGTATTGAATCGCCCAAAGAGCGTGAAGCAAAGGGAAAACCGGCACAGGGCATGATCTTGTTGACTGCCGAACATTCCGGCAGTGAGGTGGTAATTCGCGTTACGGATGATGGTCGGGGAATATCTCCCAAAGCCATACGGACCAAGGCCATTGAGCGGGGTCTGATCACCAGAGACGTTGAAATGAAGGACAAGGATTTGCTTAAGCTGATCTTTGAACCCGGTTTTTCCACGGCAAAAGAAGTCACCAACGTTTCGGGACGGGGTGTGGGGATGGACGTTGTAAAACGTGCCATTGATTCCTTGCGTGGTTCTATCAGTATCGACAGTCTCCTGGGCCAGGGAACGACCATTACGATTCGTTTACCATTAACCCTTGCCATCATCGACGGTTTGCAGGTCCGTGTTGGGGATGGATACTATGTTATCCCACTTTCGTTGGTTGAAGAGTGCGTTGAATTGGCCAGGGCGGAAGAGGATGAGGACGATTCCGGTCAGCGAATCCTTCATTTGCGGGGAGAAATTGTACCGTATATCCGTATCCGTGATTGGTTTGCTGTTGAAGGAGAGAAGCCTCCTATCGAACAGATTGTCATTGTCGGGGTGGAAGAGGGCCGCATCGGCCTTGTTGTTGATACCGTGATTGGTGAACACCAGACTGTCCTTAAAAGTTTAGGGCGTGTTTACAAGGACGTTGAGAGTATTTCGGGGGCCACGATTAAGGGGGATGGTTCCATTGCACTGATATTGGATATTCCGAGTTTGGTTCAACGGGTTGTGTCGGAATCCAGTTAATTGGATTGGCTCATGATCGACGAGGCAAAAGAATGAAAAATATACGAGTGCTCATTGTTGATGATTCTGCCGTCGTTCGTCAGACTCTGGAAGATATTCTCAATTCTGCACCCGGAATAGAGGTGATGGCAACCGCTTCCGATCCGTATGTTGCCGCTCAAAGGCTCAAATCGGAAATACCTGATGTCATTATACTGGATATTGAGATGCCCCGCATGGATGGGCTGACTTTTCTCAAGAAGCTCATGAAGCAGCAATCAATTCCTGTCGTGATTTGTTCATCGGCCGTTGGCGCAGGGACTGACAATGGCATCAAGGCATTGGAATACGGTGCCGTGGAAATTCTTAATAAACCCAAAATCGGTACCAAAAAGTTTTTAGAAGAATCGCGTATTCGTCTTATCGACAGAATTAAAGCTGCGGCTCAGGTTCGCCCTAAAAAGAAGAAATCTGTGTTTGAGCCTGTCGTGGTGTCACCCAAATTGAGTGCTGATGCGGTTATCCCCGCATACAAACCTCAATGTTCCTGTGTTACGGAGAAGATTTGCCTTGTCGGTGCGTCCACTGGCGGCACGGAGGCGTTGCGTATTTTTTTAGAGGCATTGCCTGCCAATTGTCCACCTGTGGCCATTGTACAACACATGCCGGAACATTTTACCGCGACCTTTGCCAACAGGCTGAACACTCTTTGCCAAATTACCGTCAAAGAGGCCGCTAATGGTGATCAAATGATGCGCGGTCAAGCTCTGATTGCTCCCGGTGATAAGCATATGCTTTTAAAGCGGAGCGGTTCCCACTACTATGTGGAAACCAAAGAGGGACCACTTGTTTCCCGACATCGCCCTTCTGTGGATGTGTTGTTTCGATCTGGAGCCTGCTACGCTGGAGCCAATGCAATTGCAGTGATTATGACCGGTATGGGGGATGACGGAGCCAAGGGCATGAAGGAAATACATGAAGCCGGTGCATACACCATCGCACAGGATGAGGCCTCGTGCGTTGTGTTCGGTATGCCGCAGGAAGCCATCAAGCATGGTGGTGTTGATACGGTTTTGACATTGACCGCCATTGCCGGAGAGGTTGTTCGTCGTGCGTGTCGATAAGTAATTGAATGAAAGAGAGCAAATGCCGATTATGCATTGTGCCTGTAAAGGATAACCTCAACCGGTTCACGCGTCATCATGCCCTCAGTGAGTATTTCGTCCAGTGATTGAAGAAGGGGTGTCAGTCGCTTTGGGTGGTCAATGATTTCGACAACAACGGGTAAGTTCTCTGATAACCGAAGTATTTTATTGGTATGAATGTGACTGTTTGCACCGAAGCCGCAGAGACCACGAAAGACCGTGGCACCCGCTAGCCCGATTTTGTGCGCTTCTTCAACGATAACATCAGCGGTCGGACGCCCTTTATATTTGTCGTCTTCGTCTATATAGATGCGGATTCGTTCCGCTTTTTCTAAAAGCTTCATGGGAGTCTCCTTTATAAAAGTCGGCCAAACGCTATTCCGAGCAATATGAGAATCAGGCCGACTGCGCTTTGTCCGACCACATTCAGAAGTGCCATGGCAAGTTGGTCGTACTTGACCAATTCGGCTGTCTCGAACATATATGTCGAGAAAGTGGTGAATGCGCCCATGAATCCGGTGAGGACAAGAAGTCGAACGTCGCTACCCGGTAGCAGACGATTTTCAAAAAATCCCCAGACGGCACCAAAAAAAAGGCAACCAAGCATGTTGACGGCAAGGGTTCCCAGAGGAAAGCTACCTCCTGCCAGTCGTTGTGCAAGGCCGGACAAACAATATCGTGACACGGTGCCTGCGGCACCACCTGCGGAAAGATAGAGAATTTTCATCAACATTTATGTATCCCTGTTCCATACTAGCAATTCGATGGGAGAATGCCAATGGCTCTTGAGTGTGAATTGAAATATCTGGATGTCGATCTCGATGATGTCAGTCGTCGGCTTGCCTCCGCCGGTGGTGTATGGCAAGGGCGTTACTTTGAATCCAATCTGGTTTTTGATTACGCGGATCGATCTCTTAAAAAGAAGGGGGTTCTCCTACGCCTGAGAAAGAAGGGGGAGAAGGCGGTCTTGACCGTCAAGCATCCCCCAAAGCAGGCCGTCCCTTCGACTCTGAAAGTCGTTGAAGAACTTGAGTCCGGTGTGGATGATTTCATTGCAGTCCGGAACGCCCTGGAAGTCATTGGTTTTTCCGTGGCTTTTGCCTATGAAAAAGTGCGGGAGAAATGGGTCTATATGAATTGTACCATTTGTCTCGATCATCTTCCTTTTGGCGATTATGTTGAAATAGAAGGGAATGACGAAACGGTATCGGCGTGTGCCGAGGCTCTGGGGCTTGCCGACAACGCCACTTCGACATCGACCTACCATGATTTAAATATCGAAAATCAATCGTCAAAGGGGGAGGATTGTGACGAGAGCTTTGTTTTTCCCGATGATGAGCGGATAGTTTTGCAGAAACATTTCGGGAAAGTTTGATTCCGCGCTCGACAGTGGAGGAAAAGGAATTTATATACGCTACCAGAACAGTAAATTAGGATTGGTGGAGAGTAACGCCCATGAGCGACCCTTTTTCCGGTGACCGTTTTGATACCGGGCTACTTGATGAAAATGAGGTCAGGGAGCCGGGAAAGTATACGGTTTTGTTGCATAATGACGATTACACAACCATGGACTTTGTGATTGAGGTCTTGATGCGGGTATTCCACAAGAATGAAGCGCAGGCTACGGCCATTATGTTGTCGGTTCATACTCAGGGATATGGTATCTGTGGTGTCTATACCGCCGAAGTGGCGGAAATCAAGGTGGACCTTGTTCATCGCCTTGCCAAGAGTGCCGGTTTTCCGCTTCGATGTAGCATGGAAGGTGAATAGATATGACGATGCTCAGTAAGGAATTGGAGAGTGCATTAACCGCAGCGGTTAATGAAGTGAAGCGAAGAAACCATGAGTTTTTGACGCTTGAACATCTTTTATATGCTATTTCCATTGAAGAGCAGGGTGAAAAAATTTTAGAGGCGTGTGGGGCTGAAATAGAGAAACTCCGTGAGCAGCTAGGACGTTTCTTTGTCGAAAATATGGAATCTCTGCCTGATGGTACGGAAACGGAAGTCATTCAGACTCTCGGAGTGCGCCGAGTATTGAAGCGTGCCGTATGGCAAAAAAAAGCTGCGGGCAAAACCATTGTTGAAGTGGGGGATGTCCTGGCCGCCATGTTTGATGAGGAAGACTCGTATGCGGTGTACTTCCTCCGTACACATGATGTCTCTCATATTGATATCCTTGAGTTTATTTCGCATGGCATGTCGACAAGCGAGGATTGGAGCGAGCTTGCTGATCATGACTCGGCTTCCAGGCGGGGGACCGTGGATGGCGATGCCGGAGATCGGAAAAGTCCTCTTCATGAGTTCACCGTCAATTTGACTGACCGTGCCTCTCAGGGGAATATTGACCCGCTGATCGGTCGAAGTGCCGAGTTGGAGAGAACCGTGCAGGTGCTTGCGCGGCGTCGAAAAAATAATCCCATATTTGTCGGCGATCCGGGAGTCGGCAAAACGGCCATGGCCGAGGGTCTGGCCTTGATGGTCGTTGAGGGGCGGGTGCCCAAGGATTTTCTCAACGCCGAAATTTACGCGCTTGATATGGGATCCTTGCTGGCCGGAACAAAATATCGAGGGGATTTTGAAGCGCGTCTCAAAGGGGTTCTGGGAGAACTCAAAAAGAATAAGGATGCCATTCTTTTTGTGGACGAAATTCACACCATCGTCGGTGCCGGATCGGTCAGCGGTGGCAGTATGGATGCGTCCAATATACTCAAGCCACTTCTTCAGGCCGGTGAAATACGGTGTATGGGGTCGACCACCTTTGAAGAATACAAGAATCATTTTGAAAAAGATCGGGCTTTGTCGCGTCGATTCCAGAAAATCGACATAACCGAACCCACCGTGGAAGAAACCATTGCCATTCTCAAGGGACTCAAGCCCTATTATGAGAAGTTTCACAGGGTCAATTATACCCATTTCGCACTCAAGGCAGCGGCTGAACTGTCCGAGCGTCACATAACTGATCGGTATCTGCCGGACAAGGCTATTGATGTTATGGATGAGGCTGGTGCCTTGTATAAACTTTCGCCCCGTCAACGCAAAGGGGACCGCATCAAGGTTGCCGATATGGAAAAAGTCGTTGCCCGGATGGCCCGCATCCCGGCCCGGCGATTGACCGTGTCCGACAAAGTGCGGTTACAGAATCTGGAACAGGAGCTTATGGCCGTTATTTTCGGTCAGGATGAGGCTGTGATTACCCTGTCCAGAGCCATCAAACGCGCCCGTGCGGGTATGCGGCAAAGCGGGCGTCCGGTAGGTTCCTTTCTGCTGACCGGGCCGACTGGTGTAGGGAAAACCGAGTTGGCGCGGCAACTGGCCAATATTCTTGATATTAGCTTTCTGCGTTTTGATATGTCCGAATACATGGAAAAACATGCCGTTGCCCGTTTGATCGGTGCGCCTCCCGGCTATGTCGGTTTTGATCAGGGCGGCCTGCTGACGGAAGGGGTCCGTAAAAAGCCTCATTGCGTTGTGCTTTTTGATGAAATCGAAAAAGCGCATCCTGATGTGTTCAATATCCTGTTGCAGGTTATGGACTACGCCACATTGACGGATAACAACGGACGGAAAGCCGACTTCAGGCATGTTATATTGCTCATGACGTCCAATGCCGGTGCCCGCGAAATGTCGAGGGGGGCCATTGGGTTTACCCGTAATGAGGATGCGGATCGTCAAGGCGGTGCCATGAAGGCACTGGAAAAGTTGTTCAGTCCCGAGTTCCGCAATCGGTTGGATTCCACCGTGACGTTCACGCCTTTGGACAAGCCGGTCATGGAGTTGATTGTTGACAAGTCCATCAAGGAGCTGAACGACCAGTTGCAGGATCGCCGTGTTGTTGTGGTGTTGACTGACAGGGCGCGAGGACGACTGGCCGAACTTGGACACGATAAAACCATGGGCGCCCGTCCCATGGGGCGTGTTATCCAAACGGAAATCAAGGATGTTCTCGCTGACGAACTCCTTTTCGGCCAATTGGCAAAGGGCGGGGTGGTGACGGTGGATGTTGCCGGTAAACGTAAAAAATCCAAGAAGTTGCCGTTTGTAAGTGAGTCCGGTGAGTTGACGTTTGCCTTTGATTCAGTCGGCAAAAAGCAATAATTGAGTGTGCGGAAAACGGGACGGCTGTAGCTGTTCCGTTTTTTGGGAAATGCCATGACGATCTATCGACTTTTTGAGGAGCCGATCTTTCCTGACCCGGAAGATGCTGATCCTGATGGTCTTTTGGCAGTCGGTGGCGACTTGAGTCCGCAACGATTGCTCACGGCGTACGCCAATGGTATTTTCCCCTGGTACGGCGATGATTCTCCGATCTTATGGTGGTCGACCAATCCACGGCTTGTCTTGATTCCTGAAGAATTTCATATTCCGCGAAGTTTGCGTCGGATTCTCAATAAAGGTCTTTTTTCCTTCACCCTTGATATGGATTTTTCCGGGGTGATTCGAGGCTGTGCCAATGCAGCGAGGCCGGAGCAGCAAGGGACCTGGATTGTTGAGGATATGGTGGAGGCGTACGGCATGTTGCATGAATTGGGATATGCACACAGCGTTGAAGCATGGATGGAGGGCAAACTTGTGGGTGGCCTTTACGGTGTTTCTCTTGGGGGAATCTTTTTTGGTGAGTCCATGTTTTATACAATAGCCAATGCCTCCAAAGCCGCCTTTGCCGTGTTGGTCAAGCAGTTGAAAATATGGGATTTCGATTTGATAGACTGTCAACAGACAACACCGCATTTGTTGCGTTTCGGCGCACGGGAATTACCACGTTTTCGCTTTTACGCTATGTTGCGCGAATCCATGGACAAACCGACACGTGAAGGGCGTTGGACCTTTGATATCCCGTGATTGGGATGCCTGTTCGGGGCCATTTTTTGTTCATCCGTTTCAAGCGTCCTTTTCTCCATGAGAGCGCGTGTGGTGAGGTTGCCAAAGCAAAAGCGTGTTCACGCGTTTGATCTGCGGGGAAGCGCGGGAGGGCCGAGCCGCGCTCGCTCCGCGTCAGCCGTCCGCTTCGCTCCCGGCTGACGCGCGGTATAAGGATGCGCCTGTCGGCGCGGGATGTATGATTAAAAAGCACCCTCAAACAGATGCTCCAGATTACGCTCTCATAATCGGGGGATGGCGGCTGAGGTCGTAGAGACCTTTGAGTGGCAGATCAAGCGTGTAGCTTGGAATTTTCTCAAAATCGATAATACCGATGTTCTCGTTCGGGATCGATTCGGACAGCCCGGACAATCCTTTGGGAACAGGAAAGGTGAGGGGTGTGGACCGAATCGCTGTAACCCTTGTGGAATACTGTCGTTTCAGGTAGTTTATTATGCGATCCCTTTCTTCGGCGGAAAAGGATTCAAGGATGATTGTGCGGCCTTTTTGTGTTCCTTCGGCAGTGTCGGAAGACAGCAGGTCGGTCCAGTCGATTCCGTTCTCTAGCGAATCGTCCCACGAACCGCGAAAAAGGTGGACTTCGACATCTTGGTGGCCCTTGAAGCTCCGAATGGTCATGGAGAGGGAGTGAGCGTACCTGGTGGGGAGTGGGGTATCGGGATGATTGATCGTGATTTCCATGATAGCTCCGGTCCGTTGATGATGACAGGGGTGGCAATAATTACATTTTTGCGGCTTTTTCTCAAGATAAGAGATTGTTTTCATGCCTGATTTCAGACTTGTCAGTGAATTTACTCCCAAAGGAGATCAGCCGGATGCCATTCGGGCACTGAGCGACGGCTTGCGTGCCGGTGTCCGTGACCAGGTGCTTTTGGGGGCGACCGGGACAGGGAAGACGTTTTCCATGGCAAACATTGTGGCTGAATTGAATCGTCCCGCTTTGGTGCTTGCTCCGAACAAAACGCTTGCAGCGCAACTCTATACGGAATTTCGCGGCCTGTTTCCCGACAATGCCGTCGAGTATTTTGTCAGTTATTATGACTATTATCAGCCGGAAGCCTATTTGCCTCATTCGGATGTGTATATTGAGAAGGATTCCTCCATTAACGATAATATAGATAAGCTGCGGCACGCTGCGACCCATGCACTTTTGACGCGAAAGGACGTTTTGATCGTGGCTTCTGTTTCCTGCATCTATGGGCTTGGATCACCTGACTTTTATGCCAGGATGGTTATCCCGGTTGAAGAAGGGCAGACCATGGCTATGGAGACGCTTCTCTCCCGTCTGGTGGAAATTCACTATGAGCGTAACGATTACGATTTCCATCGAGGTACATTCCGGGTGCGGGGCGATGTGGTTGAAATCATTCCGGCCTATAGCCGGGAAAAGGCGTTGCGTATCGAATTTTTTGGTGATGAGATTGATTCGATTTCAGAAACCGATCCTTTGACCGGTGCGGTAAAGGACAAGCTACGCAAGACAGTCATCTATCCGGGAAGCCACTTTGTTTCGGACAGAGATAATCTTGATCGGGCAGTGAGAGACATACGAGAGGAGTTGCGGCTACGTCTGACACACCTCAAGGATACCAATCAGTTGGTCGAAGCGCAGCGACTGGAACAGCGTACCATGTATGATCTCGAAATTATTGAGGAGCTTGGTTATTGTAACGGTATCGAAAACTATTCCCGTCATCTGGACGGGCGGAGCGAAGGCGAGCCGCCCGCAACATTGTTGGATTATTTCCCGGATGATTTTATCCTGTTTGTGGATGAATCCCATATTGCATTGCCCCAGGTCGGGGGAATGTATAACGGTGACCGTTCTCGAAAGACGACGCTGGTAGAGTTCGGGTTTCGCCTCCCTTCGGCTTTGGACAATCGGCCTCTTAATTATGATGAATTTCAAGAGCGGATTCATCAGGCGGTCTATGTCTCGGCCACGCCGGGACCGTTGGAGTTGGATTTGGCCCAAGGCGTGGTCGTTGAACAGGTTATTCGTCCCACAGGGTTGCTCGACCCGGAGGTGGAAGTCAGGAAGACCACGGGACAGATTGACGATTTGCTCTCAGAATGTAAAAAAAGACAATCACGGGATGAAAGAGTTCTGGTCACCACGCTGACAAAGCGTATGGCCGAGGATTTGAACGACTATCTCAATTCGATGGGGGTTCCGTCCCGGTATTTACATTCGGATATTGATACGCTTGAGCGGATGGCCATTCTTCAGGCTCTTCGGGCCGGAGAGTTTTTCGTTTTGGTGGGGATTAATCTGCTTCGGGAAGGACTCGATCTGCCGGAAGTTTCCATGGTCGCCATACTGGATGCCGACAAGGAAGGTTTTTTGCGGTCCAATCGTTCATTGATTCAGACCTTTGGTCGTGCTGCTCGAAATGTGGATGGCAAGGTTGTCATGTACGCCGATGTCGTGACCGGTTCGATGGCCGAGGCCATGGAGGAAACGGCCAGACGCCGTGAGAAGCAGGAGCGGTATAATCTCGATAACGGGATCATTCCGAAGACCATTCGTAAAAGTGTGGACAATCTGTTTGTGGATATGGGGGGCGGTAAAAGTGATTCGTCAGCGTATGGAACCATGTCCATGGCCGCTGAATCGGTGGCGGACTACGGTTCTGCCGACCCGAAGATGTTGCAGAAGACCATCAGACGGCTGGAAAGGGATATGCGGGAAGCTGCCAGGGAGTTGGAGTTTGAACGGGCTGCGGAATTCCGGGATCGTATAGCTGTATTGCGTGAACGTTTATTGGAGTTGGGGTAGTATCGATGCTTGACGGTTTCCATAGGCGAATGTTGAGACTGAGGGTGAAATTCGGGTCATTTTGGAGTGTCATTCTTGGTATTGTGTATCTTGCCGTTATTTTTGTGGCGGGTATCGCATTCTATATGGGATACGAGGATTGGAATTTTGTCAGTTCGTTTTACATGGTGGTCATCACCATTTCGACAGTGGGCTTTATGGAAGTCTACGAGTTGTCGGAACCGGGCAGGATTTTTACCGCTTTACTGATCATGGGGGGCGTCGGCGGTTTTATTTATATTGCGGGTGCCTTTGCACAGGTCTTGATTGACGGTCGTTTGCAAATAATGTGGGGTAAACATAAAATGGTGCAGGAAATAAATAGGTTGCGGGATCATTTTATCGTCTGTGGTCATGGGCGTATCGGCAGTATCGTGGTGCAGGAAATACTCAATGACGGCCATGACGTTGTTGTGATTGAACAGGAAACCGAGCTTATCGACAAGATGGAAGAGGAGGGTATTCTTTGCATTGACGGGGATGCCACCAGTGATGAAGTGTTGCTTTCCGCAGGGCTTTTGCATGCCAAATCGCTTATTTCCGCATTGACCAGTGAGGCCGCGAATGTGTACGTCACCCTGACCGCACGACAACTGAACCCTGACATCAATATTGTGGCCCGGGCCGGTCACAAGTCGCACATTTCCCGCCTGGAGTTGGCTGGTGCGAATCGTGTTGTCCTGCCGCATTTTATCGGAGGGGTACGCATGGCGCAAAACGTGTTGCGTCCTACGGTTACCAACTTCATGGAACTGGCTGTACGTGGTGGAATCGATCTCCAGATGGAGGAACTGAAAATCTCGCCGGAATCCGAATTGTGTGAACTTGATTTGATCGAATCCAAAATTCGTCCCCGGTTCAATCTCATTATTATAGCTATCCAGACGGGAACTGGTGAAATGGTCTTTAATCCCGGCCCCAAGGAAGTGATTCACGCCTACGATACGTTGTTGGCCGTCGGCAAAAAATCCGATTTGGCTGCAATCAAGGAAATTTTGTAATCATAACGGACTAAAGAAACGAAGATGGCCTCTCCTGACATTGCTCAACGCGCGGCGTTGTTGCGTGAAAAGATCGAGCACCATAATCATTGTTATTATGTATTGGATGCTCCTGAAATTACAGATGCAGAATATGATGCATTGTTTCGTGAACTCGCTTCGATAGAAAAAGCGCATCCAGAACTGGATGATCCTAATTCCCCTACCAGGCGCGTGGGGGGAGAACCCGCAGAAGGGTTTACGCCATATGACCATGCCTTGCGGATGTACAGCCTTGATAATGCCATGAATATTGATGAATGGTTTGCTTTCACGAATCGGGTGAGCAGGGGCATCGGGCGCGAAGAGGTCGCATATTGGACTGATCCCAAGATGGATGGTCTGGCAATGGAAATCATCTATGAGAAGGGACGGTTCGTCCGTGCTGTCACCCGAGGCGATGGTCGGACCGGTGAGGACGTGACGCACAACATGCGTACGGTCATGAATCTGCCCCTGACGCTGCGTGGCGACATGGTGCCGGAGTTGCTTGAAGTGCGTGGTGAAGTCGTGATATCGAATAAGGATTTCAGGGCGTTGAATGAACGACAGCGGAACGCGGGTGAAAAGGTCTTTGCCAATCCGCGGAATGCTGCGGCCGGTTCTATTCGTCAATTGGACCCAAAAGTCGCCGCGTCCCGTCCGCTCCGTTTTTTGGGGTATGGCATAGGGCGGGTTGCATGGGCTTCACCGCTTTTTGCCTGGTCGAGTCAGGAAGAAATAATGGAAGGGTTAACGATGTTGGGCTTTTCCATTCCTCCAGAAGCAAGGCTTTGCAAGAGTCGGCAGGAAGTTGCCGATTATTTTACGAATCTCATGGAACGTCGGGAGCAGATGCCCTTTGAGATAGATGGCGTGGTCGCCAAGTTGAACGATCTCGATCAGCAACGCGCTCTCGGCTTTACCGCGCGTGCTCCGCGTTGGGCTTTGGCACTTAAGTTCCCTGCACATCAGACCCAAACCGTGCTCAAGGATATACGTATTCAGGTGGGACGCACAGGGGTGCTGACACCGGTGGCGGAGTTGGAACCCGTTCAATTGGCGGGAGTTATTGTCAGTAATGCCACACTGCATAATAAGGGGTATATTGGGGAACGCGATTTCCGAATAGGGGATACCGTCCTTATACAGCGGGCAGGGGATGTGATTCCGCAGGTCTTGTCCGTTGATCTGGAAAATCGTCCAAAGCAGGCTGTTGCCTACGAATTTCCCATGACGTGCCCTGTCTGTAACGAGCGAGCCGTGGAGGATGGCGAGGCTGTTCGCTGTATCAATGACAATTGTCCGGCCAAGACGGTGCAAAGGATTATCCATTTTGTTTCCGGGGCCGGATTGGACATGGACGGGGTCGGTCGAAAGTGGATTGAACGGTTGGCGGTTGACGGTGTGTTGACATCTCCGGCTGACTTGTTCTTTCTGGCAAAGACGGATTTGCTCAAATACGAGGGTATGGGCGACAAGTCGGCAGAGAATTTTATCGCGGCGATTGCCAGGGCCAAAAGAGATGCTCCGTTGTGGCGGCTCATTGCCGCGCTGGGAATACGGCACGTTGGCGAACAGACGGCTCGAACCCTTGCTGCGCACTTTGAAGATTTGACAGCTATCGGTCGCGTGACTCGGGAAGAGTTGCAACAACTTGATGATGTCGGTCCAATCGTGGCGGAAAGTCTCGCTACGTTTTTTCAACGTGCCGCAACAAAGGAAATGCTTGATGCCTTCCGTCGGGCTGGCTTTTGGCCCAAAGGTGGCCCGGACAAAGAAGTCGATGGAAAATTGTCTTTGGTCGGTAAGGTGTTTGTCTTCACCGGTTCTTTGCCGGACATGTCCCGTAATCAGGCACAGGCTTTGGTGGAGAAGCAGGGGGGGCGTGCGGCAAAATCCATTTCAAAAAAAGTGGATTATGTTGTTGCAGGAGAAAAGGCCGGTTCCAAAATCGTCAAGGCAAAAAAACTTGGTCTGGTCATTCTCAACTATGAAGAATTTATGGCATTGCTTGATGCATTTAACTAAATACGATTGTGAGAGGAGCGAGGCATGACTACTGATATCGTCATTTTGGGCGCAAAGGGGCGTATGGGAGAAACGTTGGTCAACCTGACCCTGAACGATGCGGACCTGAATCTTGTCGGAGCCTGTGAGCGTAAGGGAAATGCCTCAGGAATTGTCCATAAGGGGTGTGTTGTTTCCGATAACCTTGAAGAATTATTGCCGCAGGTGCCTGGTGCGGTCATTATTGATTTTACTGCACCGGATGTTTCCGTGAAAATGGCCGGGATTGCCGCAACCTATGGAAATCCAGTGGTTATCGGTACGACCGGTTTGAGCCGCGAACAGTTGGCCGAGTTGGAAAAGCATGCCGGGAAAATCCCGTTGTTTTGGGCACCGAACATGTCTGTGGGCGTGAACGTTCTCCTCAAGATTTTGCCTGATTTGGTTCAGGCATTGGGGGAATCGTACGATATGGAAATGGTGGAAGCCCACCACAGGATGAAGAAAGATTCTCCCAGCGGTACGGCCCTCAAGTTGGCGCAATGTCTGGCCGAGGCGCGTGGATGGGAGTATGACGAGGTCAAAAATCATTGCCGGGACGGCATCATCGGTGAACGGCCACATAAGGAAATCGGCGTGCAGACATTGCGTGGCGGCGACGTTGTCGGGGACCATACCATGTTTTTCTTCGGTCCCGGCGAACGTATTGAAGTGACGCATCGCGCCCATTCCCGCGAAACCTTTGCCTCCGGTGCTCTACGTGCCGCCAAATGGCTCGTCAGCCAGCAACCCGGCAAACTTTACGCCATGGCTGATATGTTTTGAGCGTGGACAGTAAGCGTATAGAGGCTTCTTGCGTGGAACAGTCCCGCAAGGAGCCTTTTTGTGGCCCATCCGTTTCAAGCGTCCTATTTATCCATGAGAGCTGGCGAGGTTGCCCAAGCAGACGATTGTTCATGCGTTTGATCTGCCAATAAGTGCCAAAGGGCCAAGCTAGCGCGCCGTTGCAGAAATGTCTCCGACGGGTCAGGAACCTCTTGAAAGAGGTTCCCGACACCCTCCAGAACTTTTTGGGTTCGCTTCGCTCAGAGGTGCACCAATCATGGCAAGGAATTTCTATGTCTGAATTGAATTTGGATGACCCTCGACAACATCCGTTTGTGAGAAGGCCGAACCGGACCCTGATAGGGATGACCGTGCCGGTTCTTTTTTCTCTCGTCGCCGAACCGTTGACCGGGTTGGCGGATACGGCTTTTGTGGCCCGGCTTCCCGGTTCCGAGCCGGTTGCGGCCCTTGGCGTCGGGACAGTGGCCTTTTCCTCCATTTTTTGGATTTGTTCCTTTTTGGGGATCGGGACGCAGACGGAAGTCGCCAACGCATACGGCTGTGGCGAGCGAGAACGGGCCAGGAAGGTCGTCTCCCTGGCATGTATGCTGGCAGTGGGAATCGGGACGGCCATGGCGTTGATAGCCATGCCGATACTGGATGGAATCGCCACTGTGCTCGGTGCGGACGGGGCAGTGAATACTCTTGCGTGCGAATACCTGTTTTATCGCTTGATGGCTGTGCCTCCCATACTCGTGCTTATCGCCTGCTTTGGCGCAGTGCGTGGTGTGCAGGATATGAGAACGCCGTTGTCTGTGGCTGTGGGTATCAATCTCGTGAATCTGTTGCTTGACTGGTTGCTGATTTTTGGCGTGGGTCCATTCCCGGCCATGGGAGTGGGGGGCGCGGCTATCGCCAGCACCGTCAGCCAGTGGATTGGGGCCGTCTGGATTCTGGTTGTTGTTGCCCGTCGGATTGGGTTGACGGGCAACGTGCGAGAAGCGCGACTGGGCAAATTATTGAAAACCGGCGGGGATATCTTTATCCGAACCGGGCTGGTGTTGTTGTTTTTGGCATTGTGTACCCGTGTTGCCAATAAAGCCGGGGCCAATCAGGGGGCGGCCTATCAGGCGATCAGGCAGTTTTTTTTCTTTGTCACGTTGTCGTTGGATGCCTTTGCCATAACCGGCCAGAGCTTGGTGGGGTATTTTTTCGGAGCGGCGGAAAGAGTGCTCGCAAGACGGGTGGCCGGATTCGTTTGTGCATGGAGTGTCGGGACCGGACTCATCATGTGCATTGCCATGATACTGGGTGAATCGTGGGTGGCATGGCTTCTCGTGCCAAGTGAAGCCCTTACTGTCTTCGGTCCGGCATGGTTGGTGGTGGCCTTTTCGCAGCCTGTCGGTTCTTTGTCCTTCGCAACTGATGGTATTCATTGGGGAACAGGCGACTTTCGTTATTTGCGTAACGTCATGATCGTCGCCTCTTTCCTCGGTGGGGGAATCGTATACGTGTGTGATGTGGTAAAACCGGAACATATTCTGGTTTATATCTGGCTGGCGACAACGGTTTGGACCGGCGTACGAGCCGGTTTCGGACTGGTGCGAATCTGGCCGGGAATCGGTGTTGCCCCGCTCAAGGATATGTGGCCTTAGGGCGTACCGATGTGAAGAGGGTTTTAGTATTTCGCCAAATAATTGAACATGAAGTGATATGCGCTTCGCATTTCAAGTTCCAAATCGTTCAGGTGCGATTGCGCGGCGGTCATGTCCTTGGCTTTGGAGGCGTTTTCCAATAGCAGGCAACAGTCGCGAACCCGTTCCACTCCTATGGTGGCAGCCCCGCCCTTGAGACCATGCGCCAAGTGCCGAAGTCGTTCGACGTCCTGCGCCTTGAGGGCATCCCTGATTTCCTGAATACGTTTTGGTTCCTGTGATATAAAGACAGTAAACATCTTTTTCACGAAAGGCTGTTTCCCCTCCATTGATGCAAGGAATTGGCTGTCAACTATTTCTTTTTCTGCCATTACTTGTCCTTTACGCGATTGTTTTCCGTACTGGTACATCATCACGCATATTCCTGAATTTTAAGTATACTCGCACATAACTTTTAGGGCAACATTTTTTATAATAAAGGTGGAATCTCTACTTTCTTCTCCCCGACTCCGTAAAGTTCCATGCGTTCTTCTATCCCCCGACAGCGTAAAGCTCCCCGACAGCATGAGGCTCCATGCGTTCTTCTATCCCGACACCGTAAAGCTCCATGCGTTCTTCTCTCACCCGACACCGTGAGGCTTGCAAGAGTGGTGCAGCTGCAAGGCGCCGGGCTTGTTTTAACCGCAGGCGTAGCAGCGCTACGTTGAGGATTAAAACAGGTCCGGCAACGCAGCAGATGTGCCGCTATTGCAAGCCGGGGCACCGTGCACATCACTCTTGAAAGAGGTTCCCGACACCCTCCAGAACTTTTTGGGTTCGCTTCGCTCAGGGGTGCACCAACTTGGGAAAATTGTCATTTGGGGGGCACTTACTTCGGCAAAGATCGTCCAAGCTATAGGGCCGTCCTATTCCCCGACTCCGTAACGTCCCATGCGTCCTTATCTTCCCCGACACCGTGAGGCTTGCGAGAGTGGTGTAGCTACAAGGCACTGGCCCTCTTCCCGATCACGTAAAATTCCATGCTCCTTTCTCTCTCCGCCTCCGTGACTCCATGCGTCCTTCTCGCCCCCGACACCGTGAGGCTTGCAAGAGTGGTGCAGCTACAAGGCGCCGGCCCTGTTTTAACCGCAGGCGTAGCAACGCTACGGTGGAGGATTAAAACAGGTCCGGCAACGCAGTAGATGTGCCCAGGCTGGCGATAAAGCACCATCTGCGTCGTTGCTACAAAAAGCTCAGACCCTTACGTATGTTAAATACGCTTCGGTCCTGAGCTTTTTGCGCGCCTAGCAGCTGGCACTTTCTCGCCAGCCTGGGAAAATTGCCCGCTTTTTATCATTGACTTCGTCAAAAACACACCGTTCTCTTTCTCTTCCCCGACCACGCAAAGCCCCATGCGTTCTTCTCTTCCCGACCACCTAAGATTCTATGCGTTTTCCTACCCCGACTCCGTAAAATTCCATGCTCCTTTCTCTCTCCGCCTCCGTGACTCCATGCGTCCTTCTCGCCCCCGACATCGTGAGGCTTGCAAGAGTGGTGCAACTACAAGGCGCCGGCCCTGTTTTAACCGCAGGCGTAGCAACGCTACGTTGAGGATTAAAACAGGTCCGGCAACGCAGTAGATGTGCCGCTATTGCAAGCCGATGCGCCGTGCACAACAGGTCTGGCAACGCAGCAGATGTGCCGCTATCGCAAGCCGGGGCCCCGTGGTAAATTTACATTGAGTAGAGTTTTTCGCCGGAGATTGTTTCGACATTGTTGCTTTGGAGCAACTCGATTCCTTGTTCTGTGCGATCAAAGCGCAAAATAAGGACGGCAGAATCGCCACTTTGCTGGACGAATGCGTACATATATTCAACATTGATTTCGGCATCTTGTAACAAGGTGAGGATGTTGTGTAGCCCACCCGGATCATCGGAGACCTTGATTGCCACGACAGAAGTCCGTCCGACCGTGAAGCCATTTTCCTTGAGCTTTGTTTTGGCTGTCTCGAAGTCGGATACAATAAGACGCAGTATGCCGAAATCGGAGGTATCGGCCAGGGACAGGGCTCGTATGTTGACGCCGGCATCGGAAAGGATGCGTGTTACTTCGGCCAGCCGTCCGGCACGATTTTCCAGAAATATGGAGAGTTGGTCGACTTTCATGGTGTTCTCCTTGGGTTAGGCTTCTTTTCTCTTGTCGATGATGCGGTTGGCCTTGGTCGTGGAACGTTCGATCTCTTTGGGGTTGACGAATCGGACCTTGGCCGTGACACCGAGAAATTCCTTGATATTTTTCATTACCTTCGTTTCGAGTCGTTGTAAATTCTTAATCTCGTCAGAAAAGATGCTGTCGCTGATTTCAACCTGAATTTCAAGGGTGTCGAGATTGCCGCTACGATCAACAATAAGCCGATAATGTGGGGTCAATCCTTCGGTTTCAATGAGAATGGATTCAATCTGGGACGGGAAGACATTGACGCCGCGAATGATAAGCATGTCGTCCGAACGTCCGGCAATACGATTCATACGGGCCGTTGTGCGTCCGCATTTGCATGGTGTGGTATTGAGTGTGGTCAGGTCGCGGGTACGGTAACGAATCAGGGGGATGCCTTCCTTGGTCAGCGTGGTGAAGACCAGTTCCCCTTCTTCTCCCGGGCCAACAGGTTCGCCGGACTGTGGATTGATGATTTCGGCAAGAAAGTGATCCTCCTGAATGTGTAACCCGTTTTGTGCTTCCTGACATTCGGTGGCAACGCCAGGCCCCATGATTTCGGACAGGCCGTAGATGTCGATGGCTTTGATGCCGAGTTCCTTTTCTATTTCAAGGCGCATTGCATTGGTCCACGGCTCTGCGCCGAAAATGCCGATGCGTAAGGGCAATTTATTGATATCTATGCCCATTTCTTTGCCTGTTTCGGCAAGGAACAGGGCATAGGACGGGGTACAACAGATAACGTCAGGGGTGAAATCCTTAAGTAGCGTCACTTGACGGCGAGTCGCGCCGCCAGACGTGGGAACAACCGTTGCTCCGAGTGTCTCGGCCCCGTAATGGACTCCCAGTCCTCCGGTAAAAAGACCGTATCCATAGGCATTTTGTACCGTGTCGGCGGCACAGGCTCCGGCAGCCATGAAAGAGCGGGCCATGAGTTCGCCCCAATTGGCGATATCGCGTTTGGTGTAACCGACCACGGTGGCCGTGCCGGTTGTCCCGGATGAAGAGTGGATACGGGTAATCTGATCCATGGGGACGGAAAAGAGGCCGAACGGGTATTGGTCTCTCAAATCCTGTTTGACTGTGAAAGGAAGAAGTGTGATGTCGTTGAGCGACTTGATGTCCTGCGGCTTGACCCCTTTTTGATCGAATTTCTTCCGGTAGAACGGAACATTGGCGTACACCCGTTCACATAATGCCTGAAGTCGTTTGAGCTGGACTTTTTCCAGGTCTTCTCGGGGCATGGTTTCATTGGGGATGTCGTAAATCATTCTTTCTCCTTATGTTGGTTGGCCCTTGCTCGACGGCATTATACAAAAGAAAAACCACGGACCTGGAAGCCCGTGGTTTGTGTCAACATGGTAACACTGCGCAAGCCACGAACTCCCTATCATAAAAAAGAAGCTACGCAAAAAGAACAGTGTTTTCATAGCGATCAACTTGGCTCAAGTCGGCACCCGGCGTCAAGGTCTTTATCTCTTTTAAAGGGCGGCAGACCCTGATATATCTCTGACAATTGGATGTTGCGCGGCAGGCCGAAGTTATTTACAAGCTGGATGGTTGCGTCAGGGAGAAAATATGCGTTTTATAAAATTGGTTAGCCAAAGTCGTTCTGTTCGCCGATTTGATCAATCAAAACCGATTGCCGTGGATGACTTGATTGATCTTGTTGAAGCGGCACGCCTTGCGCCGTCGGGGATGAACAAGCAGCCTTTGAAATACATTGTGACGGTTGACGACGGTCAGTGTCGGGATATCTTTCCCCTTTTGGGGTGGGCCGGGTATTTGAAAGACTGGCAGGGGCCGAAGCAGGGAGAACGCCCCACAGGGTACATTGTTTTACTTCTTGATAAAGATATACGTGATGCGCCCGGCTGTGATCATGGCATCGCCGCACAGACCATCATGCTCGGTGCGACCGAAAAAGGATTGGGCGGGTGTATTATAGGCTCTGTTAACCAAAAGAAATTGATGCACCTTTTTGATCTTGAAGAACGGTATGAGGTGCTATTGGTGTTGGCTTTGGGTGTGCCTATCGAAGAAGTGGTGATCGAACCGCTTCCCTCTGACGGGAAAATCGAGTATTGGCGCACTTCGGACGATAAACATCATGTTCCGAAACGCAGTCTGGATGAAGTGATTGTGGGACGATATCCGCAAAAGTAGAGTTGTGAAATTGTATACATCGAGTGGGTTGAATGTGTAATAAATCAAATAAGTTGCGAGACATGCCAAGTGACGAGAAAGCAAAGCTCGTGGGCAAGTGGCTGGAAGAAAAGCAGGGCGGGGATATCGTTGTCATGGATGTTGCGGAGATAAGCTCCGTAACGGACATCATGATTGTCGTGTCTTCTCGTGGCGTCAAACACGCCAGAGCCCTTTCCGATCATATTCTTGATAAGTGCGCTGAGGAGAATATCGAGTTTCTTTCAATGGAAGGGCAGAAGACAGGCGAATGGATTTTGTTGGACCTCAATGACATCATCGTTCATATCTTTTTGGCTGAATTGCGTGAATTTTACAATTTGGAAGGTATGTGGGCCGAAGTGCCGCGCCTTACGCTTGAATCCTAGGGGCCGGAGAACTGTCTGGCCCTTGTTTTTTGTAGGGTGAAAAGGGTGTGAACATGGAATGGTGTATGGAGGGGATGCTGGGCGATTACGCACCAACCATTCTCACTTTGAGGGGCAGTGAAAATGCCCGTCGCCATGATCGATACTAATCTTGTCAATAAAAGGATAAATATGTCTGTTAGTTCCAAACCTTTGACTCCGGTAAAGCCTACGGGCATGGAACTGATTTTTTTATACGCTTGTCCTCATTGCAACCGGGAAGTGCCATTAGTTGCCCCGTCTCGTCCTGCCATGGTGCAATGCGATGCATGCAGGGAAAATTTTCCTATCGTACCGGTGGATGATCGGACCGTTCGTTACATGAAAGTCATTTTGGCAAACGGCAAAGCCGGAATTGATCCGGACTTTTTGTAGTAGCGACGATTTTTTTTGATAGCGGCATGGTTTCATTGTTGCCGGGTTTGTATCACAGTCCATTTCAAAGGAATTTACATAGGCGAGTGGCGGAGGGGCTTGAGAGGAGTTACGGCTGTTATATGTGGCAATTTTTTTGTATTTTTAATGAGTTGTAATCCTTGAGTCGCAACCCGTTTGAGTATTGTGCTGAGAGTGGTTATATCTTTGTATAAAAAGACCAGCCCAACAACGTCATTGGGCTGGTCTTGAAGACGTTAGAAACGATACGCTAACTGCATGCCAACAGTACGGGGCTGTCCAACCATATACAAATTATATTCAGGAGATGCTTCCGTAAAATATTTTTTATCAAAAAGGTTGGTGACATAGAGGTATGTTTCCAAGCCTGATTTGAATTCCCAGCCGATTTTACCGTTGACGAGTTGAAGAGCGTCTTGCGTAAAAGCTGGGGAATTATCAGTGGTCATATAATTTTTCCCATAGCATTTAAGGTCGACAGAGGCAAAAAATCCCTCGGGGATTCTGTATGTTGCCCCTAAATCAACCGTATAATTCGGTATCTGAACCATGTTCTTCCCGCTACAATCAACACTCCCAAGGCCGTTGTCATAATTATACTCATCAAATTTTGCCTCAATAATGCCCAGGCTTCCATACATTTCGAGAGAGCTGGACAATTTGGCACGCCAATCAACCTCAACACCCAGTGCATGGGCCTTGCCAGCATTGACAACAGCATATTGCATGGGGGCCACTTGCTGGCTTATCTGTAAATCCGTATATTCCGTGTAAAAAATATTGGGGTTTATCATCAGTCTGTTACCCCAAAGCATAGCCTTTAACCCCAACTCATAATCCAGAGATTTTTGTGCATCAAAGGGAGCGTTGTTGGGATTAAGTTCCAAATAATTAAAACCACCAGCCGTGTAACCTTGAGAAACAGAACCGTAAATCATGAGATCATCGGTCAATTCGTAAGAGAGAGCCACCTTGCCTAACAAGGTATCCCAACTTTTATCTATTGAATAATCCATTTTTGCGAGAACTGCACCTGTGTAGTAGTTGCTCATTCTGAAGGTGTGATTCATCTTTCGGTCCACATATTCATACCGTCCGCCAAGTGTCAAAATCAGTTTTTCCGTGAAGACGGGAATGGAGACCTGCCCGAATGTGGAGTAAATATTGGAATCAATAGTAGTGGGGTAATCGTAAGTAGTCGCTGCGCCAGGTCCAGTTTGAAAATTGTAACCGGTACGGCTTCGCTTCATATTTTCCCGTGAATAAAAAAGTCCTCCCAGCCAGTTGAATTGATTGGGCCCGTTATTGGATGCCAGCCGGATTTCTTCGGAAAAGATATCTTCATCGATGTCATCAAATCCAAAAGAAGGATCTGGCAGACCGAAATACTGATTGGAATCGGTATGGGTCAGTCTCATCGTTGAAAGGGAGGTCAGCGTCACGGAACCAAAATCATAGTCCATTTTCAGGGCCGCATCGTGGGAGGACGTATTAAAGTCAGGATCGGTAAAGCCCGTAGTGGTATCATACGTAATTTTTTTAGTGGTAATCCACGGGGCATTCCCCGCATCAACTTTGCCATAGCCATATTGCAAGGCTGCGGTGAAGCGATCCATGGGTGTATACAAGAGCTTGGTGAAAAGTTGCTTGTTTTCTTCATGATCCCAATTTCGTTCGCCCCCTGAGGTATGATCGGTGAGCCAGCCGTCCGTCTTATCTCCAGCCCCGGAAACATAGAAAAAGAGCTTATCCTCAATCATCGGTCCCTGAACGCGAGCCGTAAGCCGATAGGTGCTATTTTCCTCCATGGAAAGTCCTGCTTTGCCATGAAATTCGTTATCGGGCTGCACTGTGGCAATGTTCAAGACTCCACCCATCGCATTCTTGCCATAGAGTGTTCCCTGAGGCCCGCGTAAAAATTCTACATTCGCCACATCATCAAAATTGGAGAGGAGACTGAACCGCCCCTCCCACGGGATACCGTCAAAATTGACAACCACAGGACTTTTCTCTGAAATAACACTCATGCCAAACATGCCAATTCCCCGGAAATTAAAAGAACCACCGCCGGGACGGGCTGAACTGATAAACCGAAGATTGGGGATCGAGCCTGTCAAATCATCAAATTTGTCAATTCCTCTATCTTCGAGGTCGACTTGCGACAAGGTTGTTATGGGAATGGCAACCTTTTGGGCATCAGCTTCCGTTTTCTCTGCGGTAACGGTGACCGTTTCAAGCTCCACGGCTTCTTCTTGAGCCATAACCTGCCCTGCCAATGCTAAAAGTGCACAAAAAACAATACCTACAACTCGTTGCCTGAAAGACATTTTCACATCTCCTAGTTTTGCAGTTGAAACGAAAGTTCTCATCCCAATATGTCAACGCACGCAAACGAAATTCCAGTCATGAAGGAAGCCGTCGTTGGAGGAGTCATAATTGGTGATGGAACTCATCTGGGCTTCGCCAGGAACCCAATTCCAAGTAGGGGTGGGAGAAACCAGGTGGCAGTCGTTGTCGTCAGGCTCATTCTTTTCCACATTGGGGGGGGCGATTACCGCATCTCATTGTACGGTTTTTTTTGTTTCAGTCGCCACCGCAAATAGCCAGCAATCCACCAATGATATGTTGTTTTGTCACCTTCTTCTCTCAACGTATTTGTTAAAATATTACCACTCCCTTGAAGAAGAATAACTATGGGGCTCGGCAAAATCTTCCCTCCCAGACATATTTTTTGTCCCGACATATTTTAGGTGGTAATGCGCTTTCCCCCGAAATTCGGACCACTGGCTAAGGTGGAGGCTGCGTCCTTAAACTGCTAAGGAAGGGCGTATGACCAAAACTAACAAAAGACGGAA
>PDWI01001244.1_pt1 | contig 40591 bp, 34 predicted proteins | sample 1430891 | NCBI WGS metagenome assembly PDWI01 (sample SAMN01162508, study PRJNA174530) | Oral metagenome, whole genome shotgun sequencing project. | biome: Marine environment; feature: Marine mammal; material: Swab sample of the gingival sulcus; isolation source: swab sample of gingival sulcus... | reverse complement strand
TAGTAGGGAGAACAAAGACTATGACATAATGGATATAGTTATGATATACTTAGGTAAAAAGGGAGTATTAGATAACAAAGTAGATGAGGATAAGAAAAATGCAATAGATTTGTTGGATTTATTATTTATAAAAAATGAAAGTAGTGATAAAAAGATAGATATATTAGCGAATAGATTTGGTATAAAAGTAGGGGAAGATTTAAATATGGAGGTTAAGCAGATGTGTAATTTAAGTCAGGGAATAGAAGATAGAGGTATTGCGATTGGGCTTAAACAGGGCATTTCAATAGGTAGGTCAGAAGGTATAAAGCGTGGAAAGTTAGAAGGAAAAATTCAGATTATCAAAAATATGCTTAAAAATGGTATAGATATTAATACTATTTCTTTGTGTACAGAAATGAGCGTTGATGAAGTTAAAAAATATGTTAAGGATTTGAACTTATAAAGTGATGAATTAAAAAGAGCGATTAGGATATAAATTCAAAAAAAAGGAAATAAAAGAAGCTTGAAAAGAAGAATAAAAGGAAAATAAAGGAATCGGAGAAAAGAAATGTAAACAGAAAGCACAAAATGGAATCATAAAAAGGTAGTGCAAAATAGTTTGTGCATGGCTTAATTCGACTAATAAATTAGTATATTTAACATTATTAATTGCTGGCTTTTACATAGTTCCATGCGTCGATGTATTCTTGAGTAAAATCAACTAAATCCACATAGACTTCGCACCGATTAAGTTCTTGTTCAGTAGGCTGAAATTCAATCCATCTATCGTCGTCATCTTCTATGATATTGCCTATATCTTTTATAGGAGAATAATACTGTACATATTCTGTATTTTTTTGTGCGACATCGTGTCTAATCATGTAATTAATAAATATTTTCGCCTGTTCTTTATGTTTTGAATTTTTAGGGATTACCATCGAATCAATCCATAAATTCGTTCCTTCTTCTGGGATGCTATATCCAAAATTATTATCTTCATCTTCGTATATAATTTGAAACGCGGCACCAGAATCGGTTATGCCAATTGCAGCTTCTCCAGATAACATAAGTGGTTTCATATTATCTGTTACATATGCCCTTAAATTATTTTTTTGTTTTGCCATAAGATTTTTAGCTTCATTTAGTTCATTTTTATCAGTTGAGTTTAGCGAATATCCCAGTTTTTTAAATCCTATACCAAGAACATCTCGTTGAGCATTATACATTAATATATCATTTTTATATTTTTCGTTAAATATGCAGTCCCAAGACTTCATATCATCTTCGTCTACCATGGTTTTATTGTAAATAATCCCCATTGTACCCCAAAAATAAGGCACGGAGTATTTGTTGTTTTTATCAAATTCCAAATTTTTAAATTTATCTAGGATATTATTATAATTTTCAAGTTGAGTAACGTCGTATTCATATAAAAGATTATCATTTATCATTTTACTTATCATATAATCAGATGGAAAAATCACGTCATAAGATGCACCGGAATTTTTAATTTTTACATATAAATCTTCATTTGAAGCATACATCTCATAATTTACTTTAATGCCTGTTTCTTTTTCAAAATCCCTTATAATATCTTCATCTATATAATCGCCCCAGTTGTAGACGTGTAACATATCGCTATTATCAGTACATGAGCTAAGAAATAATACAAAGAATAATGAAGTTATTAATAATCCAAATAAGCGTTTTGTACTAGAAAACATCTATATCTCCCTTTGATTGAATTTTATTTACAATTAATAATAAAATTAGAACAAATAAAAACATAATTGTAGAAATGGCGTTTATTTTGGGGGTAAATCCTCTTTTTGTCATTGAATAAATCTTTATTGAAAGATTTGACACTCCATTTCCAGTGGTAAAAAAGCTGATTACAAAATCATCTATTGACATCGTAAATGATATAAGCCAACCCGTTACAATCCCTGGTAATATTTCAGGTATAAGAACTTTTCTAAATGCGTAAAAATAGGTTGCACCCAAATCTACAGCGGCTTCTAATCTATCCTTTGACACCTGCTTTAATTTTGGCATAACAGATAAAACTACAAATGGAATATTAAATGTTATATGTGCAATCAGCATAGTTGCAAAGCCTCTCTCAAAGTGAAAAAACAAAAATAATGTCATAAGAGAGATACCTGTTACAATATCAGGATTGAGTATGGGTAGACTATTTATACCAAGTAAAAGCTCACGTTTAAAGCCTCTTATATAATTTAGTTTAATTGCAGCTAGAGTGCCGATAATTACAGCTATTGTAGACGAAAGTATAGCTATTAAAATTGTGTAGTAAAAAGCCATCATAATTTGTCTATCTTGAAATAATTCTATATACCACTTAAATGTAAAACCTGACCATTTGGCTGAAAATTTGGATTTATTAAATGAATATGCTATCAATACTATAATAGGTGCATACATAAATATAAATATCAATCCAGTGTATATATTTGAAAGTATTTTTTTTGAGTTTGTTTTCATTTTATTCCACACTTTCACCATAACGTCTTAAAATAGCGACTGAAACGAGTATAAATATCATAAGGACAACCGAAATTGAGGAGCCGAAATGCCAATTACCAGCGACCATAAATTGTTGTTCTATTATATTGCCTATTAAAATATTTCTTCCACCACCAAGTAGCGAAGGTATTACAAAAGTGCTTACTGCGGGCATAAAAACCATAGTTATACCAGAAATTATACCTGGTATGCTTAGTGGAAATATAATTTTTGTAAATACTTCTTTATTGTTTGCACCTAAATCTTTAGCGGCTTCAATAATATTTTTATCCAGTTTTACAAGCATTGTGTATATTGGAAGAACCATAAAAGGCATGAAATTATAGACCATACCAAGTAGTATAGCAATATCTGTAAACAACAATTTAACTGTGGGCAGACCTAATAAAATTAAAAATTTATTCAAAATTCCATTGTTTCCAAGTATATTTATCCATGAATATGTTCGCAATAAAAAATTCATCCACATTGGCAAGATAAGTAGTAAAGCTAGTATTCGTTGTGTAGTCGGGGCTTTGGTTGAAATATAATACGCAAGAGGATAGCCCAATAATAAACATACAAAAGTGCATAAAAATGCAAAAAATATTGATTTAATAAAGATTTTAATATATATTGGTTTGAAAAATGTCTGATAACCTTTTAATGAAAGAGTCATTGAGCCAGATTCAAGAGTTATAAAGCTATAATAAATTACTAACAATAGAGGGAATACTATAAAAAATATACTCCAAAAAATATATGGGTATTCGCTGTATTTTTTAAACATTTTTTCACCTATTATTTTACAATATTATTAAACAAAAAATTATCGCATCCATTAGTCTAAATAGTGGTTATAATTTGAATTAGGAATTAGACAATACTTAATTTGGATGAGTTAATTATAAATGCTTGTTACAATATCATCAAGTACCATAAAGAAAATTTTTAAAATGTTATAATGTAATTAAATTCAAAATGAATTATAGGTTTCGTCTGTGAAAGGATGTAATTTTAATGAGTATTAAAGCAATATTTTCTGATGTACATAAATATAAAATCATAACTATTTTCATGATTTCTATATTATTAACGGGTTGTGTAAATACAAATATATCCGTTCAAGATATGCTTGCACCTCCAAAGCTTCCAGTTCAACTTGAGGATATTAAGACTGTAATAGATGATGTTTATAGTGATGAAATAGAGTATATAAATCCATTAAATGGTGAAAATAAAGATTCTATTCAATTCGTAGATTTAGATGGTGATGGAATAGACGAAGTTTTATTATTTAATAGGGTAAAAGATTCTAATAATCCACTTAGGGTATTGTTATTATCAAAAAAAGATGGAAAGTGGATTTCTAATGATAGGATAAAAGGAGTTGGATTTGGCATTAGCAAAGTGCTATATGAAGATATGGATTTTGATGGAACAAAGGAAATATTTATAGGTTGGCAAGGGGGTAGTAATAATAAAGGTTTATCAATTTATCAATATGAAAAAGGCAAACTTGTTAATGTATTTGAGGGTTTATATACTGAATTTTGTGTAGGGGATTTAACTGGAGATGGAAAGCAAGAACTTATGCTTGTAAATTTAGATCAGTCTGAGGGGATTGCTATCGCTACAATGTATGATTGTCAGTTTTTTTATATAGATGAAGTAGAAATGGAAGGTTTTATAAAAGGGTATTATGACGTAAAAATAGGACTTGCATCTGAAGATAAAAACGGCTTTTTTATAGATGCACTTTATGGTGATGGAACTTCTTTTACTGATTTAATAATTTATGATGATGGACTTAAAAATGTCTTTTATGATTATAAATGGAAGAGAATAGATAAAACGTATAAACCAATTGCGATTTCTTCAAATGATATAGACAAAGATGGATTAATTGAAATAGCTAGGCTTAGGAAGGCATTTGGCTATCATAACGTTGATGATAATAAATCTCAATGGATTACGACATGGTATAATTGGGATAATAATAGTGGCTTATTATTTAACTCAGAAAGTTATAAAAATAATTTTTTGGGATTTGAATTATTATTTCCAAATAAATGGAAACAAAATATAACTGTTGATATATTAGGGGATGAATCAAATATTGTTGTGTTTTCATATGTTGATGCTTACAGTAAGGAATGTATGCCAATATTGCAAATAAAAGCTATTAGTAGAATAGATAAAAAAGATAACGATATAAATCCTTCTAATGGCATAAATAATGGTATAGATAATGAAATTATACAAAAAAGAGATACTAATGATATAAGTGGAAAATGTGCTACTTCTGAATTTGTAACAAAAGAAACGGAGATAGCTCGAAATATTGACTATATATATTATGCTACACAATTTTATAATGAAAATGATAATAACAATGTTAAAATTAGTTTAAATGATATAAAAAAAAGATTTAGATTATTAGGTGATTATGTTACGGATAAAGAGGTGTAATATGTCAAATGTATTAGTTTTAGAAGATCAAAAAGAGATTAGAGAATTTGTCGTCATAAATATTAAAAGACAAGGTCATCTAGTATTTGAAGCGGCTAGTGGAGAAGAAGCACTTAAAATATTTGATAATAATTCTATTGATATAGCTGTACTTGATGTGATGCTTCCCGATATGAATGGATATCAAGTTTGCAAGATAATGCGTAGTAAAAATAAATATATAGGTATTATCATGTTAACTGCCAAATCACAAGAAGATGATAAGTTAACAGGGCTTATGAGTGGTGCAGATGATTATATGGTTAAGCCATTTAGCCCAAAAGAGTTAATGGCTAGAATTGATTCTCTTCTTCGTAGGGTAAACTTATTAAAAGATGATAAAGCCGAAGTCTTTGAAGGTGGACCATATAAAATAGATTTTGAAGCAAGACAGGTATTTAAAAATGGAGAAGAAGTCGATTTGACTCAAATTGAATTTGCAATAATGAGCTTACTGACTAAAAATGTAGGAAAATCTTTAAGTCGTGAGGAAATACTAGATAATGTTTGGGGAGAAAATTTTTTTGGTAGTTTTAAAATAGTAGATGTAAATATCAGGAGACTGAGGCAGAAACTAGAGGACGATCCATCAGAGCCAGAGTATATACTCACTGTGTGGGGGTATGGATATAGGTTTAAACGTATAAATTTGAACGGATAAATTTTAGCCCCAGCACAGTTGATGTCGAGTAAACCTCTCAGTTACGTGCAGGAAGCACGTGCCGTTCGAGGTTTCTCTTATCAACTGCATTGTCATCTAAAATTTATCACGTTTAAAATCGTGTAAAGATAAGCACGTGCCGTTTGAGGTTTCTCTTATCAACTGCATTATCATCTAAAATTTTCATGTTGATTAGTGAATTTATATTAATTTTAAATAAAAATAATTATCTAAATGTTTAGTCTGAAAAATATCATTATATATTTTTTGAAAGGGCAAGTATGTCGGGTATAAAAAAGCGTTGGGTACGAAATTACATATTTATTATTTCGCTTATTTCACTATTTGTAGTGGCTGGGTTTTTATTTACTATACAGAAATTTTATTATAATCTTGCATATGAGAGTCTATATAATAGATTGAATATATCTGCGAGTTTTTATACCAAATATATGTCGGAACGTTCATTGAGTTTAGATGAAACATCTCAGTTGATGCTTAGAGATTATCAAGATGATAAAATAGCAGAACTTCAAATTTTAGATAGAAATGGAGTGATGGTATATTCTTCTGCTGGATTTATAGATAAAAAAAAGATTTTATCTCAAGATGTTCTTGATGCAATATCTGGAAGACAGGGTTATTGGGTTGGTAAAAATGAGGGGACAGACGAAAGTGTAATGGCTGTAACTGCACCGATATTGGATAAAAAATTATCTATGATTGGGGTGTTAAGATATGTGTCATCTATAAGTAAACTAAATCATATTATTTATAATTATCTAATGTATGCACTTATAGTAGTAGCTGTAATAGTTCTTATTTTAATGGTGCTTAGTATTACATTTAGTCGTTCTATTTTAACTCCTATAAATGAAATAACTTTGGTGTCCCAAAAAATGTCAGAAGGGAATTTTGATGAAAAAGTGCCAGTAATTTATAAAGATGAACTAGGGGTATTGGCACAAACTTTAAATTTGATGGCAGATGAGATACAGAAAGCTGAAAGGCTTAAAAATGATTTTATTTCTTCAATTTCTCATGAAATAAGAACTCCGTTAACCGCTGTCTCTGGATGGGCTGAAACTATTTTGACAGGTGATTTATCAAATACAGATGAAGTTGAATTTGGTTTAAATATAATTGTTAGGGAAACTGGTAGATTATCTGATATGGTTGAGGAATTGCTCGATTTTTCACGCATTCAAAGTGGTAGATTGACTTTGCGAAAAGAGGAATTTGATTTAGTAACTGAGGTAAGTGATATAGTTCGGATTTTTAGAGCAAAAGCCAAGCAACGTAGAATTAAAATAATGTTACCAAATTATTTTTCTCCTGTATATGTATATGCAGATATGAATCGTATGCGTCAGGTTATTATAAATGTACTTGATAATGCTATGAAATTTTCTAATGATGAGGGTATAGTATATATTGAAATAGGAAATATTATGGATGTTGATAATAAGGAAAATAAAGAAGTATATATATCGATAAGAGATGAAGGAGTAGGCATATCTGATAGTGATATTGATAATGTTACCAATAAATTTTACAAAGGAGATTCTTGTCGTTCAGGCAGTGGAATAGGTCTTGCTATATCAAATGAAATTATGCAATTACATGGTGGGCGATTAAATATAGTTAGTACCTTAGGAGAGGGAACTACAGTTAATTTAATTATTCCATTGACGATTGATAAAAAAAATAATAAAAAAAATAATAAAAAAAAATTCAATAATAGTAAATTCACATAAATACATGATAAAATGTTATTGTAACTTTTATTAATTATTAAGGGGTATGTTATGGAAAATAAAGATAAAGTATTAAAAGGTAAGGATATTGCAGATATGATGAAAATTGATATGAATGCCGATCTGCAAAAATTAAGGAAATTAAATGTTATTCCTACTCTTAAAGTTATTGTTATTGGAGATGATCCAGCTGCATCATCTTATGTGAAAATGGTTCAAAGAAGAGTTGATAAAGATGGGATAGAAGTTGAAATATTGTCATTTAATACAGATGTTACAGAAGATGAATTATGCGAAGTGATAAAAAAATTAAATTATGATTCAAGGGTAAATGGAATTTTGATACAGATGCCTCTTCCTAAGCATATAGATAAGGATAAAGTTGTAGAGTTGATTGATCCTAATAAAGATGTTGATGGATTTCATATGCATAATGCGGGAAAACTATATATGGGAAAAGATGCACTATATCCATGTACTCCATATGGTATAGTTCATATGCTTGAATATTCAGGAATTGAAATTGAGGGGAAAAATGTTGTTGTAATAGGAAGAAGTTTAGTTGTAGGTCGTCCTCTTGCAATGCTTTTATTAGAGAAAAATGCAACTGTTACCATATGCCATTCTAGGACTGTTGATTTATCTAATATAACTAAACAAGCTGATATACTTATTGCAGCAGCGGGTAAAAAACATATGGTAAATTCCAATATGGTAAAGAGGGGAGCGGTGGTAATAGATGTTGGTATACACGCTACAGAGGGTGGAATAACAGGAGATGTTGATTTTGATGATGTGATAAATGTTGCTGGTATGATAACTCCTGTTCCAGGTGGCGTTGGAACGACTACTTTAGCTACATTATCGTGGAATACAATAAAGGCTACATTATCACAGTGCAAAAAATAGTAGTGTAAGAAAAAAGGAAGGTTGATTATGGAAAGACGCAAGTCAAGAAGAATGCCCATAAAGATGGAGTTGAATATTGAATCTTTATACAAGCAAGATGAAGAATATGATGCTCATAATGTGGCAATTGAATTTACTGATATTTCCAAAACTGGAATAGGATTTCAATCGCATTCAGATTTACCACTTGGATTTTATTTTAATGGTCAGATTATGATTGACGATGAAAAAAAGTTTTATGGAGTTATGAAAATTGTACGAAAAGCTGAAGATGGGCAAACGTATCATTATGGTTGTGAATTTGTAGGACTTGCTGATATTTTATCGGGGTGTCTTGATGATTATGAGAGAGAATTAGAAGAAAAAGAGCAGTGATTTATGTTTGAAGAAAAAAAACATATTAGAGGTTATAGTGTTATAGAACTTGAAAAATGGCTTGTTAAGAACTCTGAACAAAAATATAGAGCGGGGCAGATTTTTTCTTGGGTGCAAAAGGGTGTCGTCGATTTTGAACAAATGACAAATATATCTAAGAAATTAAGAAATTCTTTATTTGAAAATTTTATACTTGATAATGTTAATATTATTGAAAATTTTATTTCAGAAGACGGAACTCATAAATATCTATTAGAACTTATTGATGGAGAAATGGTTGAGTGCGTATTACTCAAGTATAAATATGGATATACTCTTTGTGTATCTACCCAAGTGGGCTGTCGCATGGGTTGTACATTTTGTGCATCAACTATAAACGGTTGTGTAAGACAGTTGCAATCTGCAGAAATGGTAGGACAAATACTTGCTATACAAAATATGGAGAATATAAGAATAGGTCATATAGTCCTTATGGGGAGTGGAGAACCACTTGATAATTACGATGAAGTATTAAAATTTTTATATTGTATTCACGATGAGCGAGGATTAAATATAGGTTGGAGAAATATTACATTATCAACCTGTGGTATGGTTCCCGAAATTTTGAAATTAGCAGATGAAAAATTACCGATAACATTAGCAATTTCTTTACATTCTTCTGATGATAATGAGAGAAATATTATTATGCCTATAAACAGAAAATACAATATTGATAAATTATTATCAGCCTGTTCGGAGTATATTAGCAAAACAGGTAGAAGAGTTACATTTGAATATGCGCTTATTCACTCACAAAATGATGATGTTAAACAGGCACGTTCTTTAGCACAAAAATTAAAAGGAATGTTATGCCATGTAAATTTAATTCCTATAAATCCCGTAAAAGAAAGAGGATACGAGGCATCAAGCGATGCTAAAATTAAGGACTTTCAAAAAGAATTGCAAAGAGCTGGGATAGATACAACTATAAGACGTGAACTTGGAAGTGATATAAATGCTGCGTGTGGACAACTTCGCAATAAAAGAAATAAGACTAAAGTTAATTAATGATTTCATTTTTATTGGTTTTAGGGTATTATTATACTAGGTATGTTATAAGAATATGAGGAGGCAATTTATGATACAGATCATAGCAGGTGGAAAAGGTTCTGGAAAGACAAAGCGTTTAATCTCAATAGCAAATGATGAGGTACATAAGGTTCAAGGTCATGTTGTTTTTATTGACCACAATAATAGGTCAATGTATGATTTAGAGCATGATATAAGATTAATTGATATGGAAGATTATCCAGTCAAAACTCCGAATGAATTTTTTGGATTTTTATGTGGTATGATTTCAAATGATTATGATATAGAAAAGATTTATATTGATGGTTTATTTAAAATTGGGGAATTACACGCTGATGATTTAGTAGCCTTTTTGCCTAGACTTGATGAACTGGCTAAAAAGTACTCCTTTGATGTAGTATTTACTGTAAGTGGAGAAGAAAGTATTTTACCAGATACCGTTAAACCATATATTGTAAAGTAAGTTTATTTATGTGGAGGAGATATGCAATCAGCAAATAAGGTTATGGTATGTGTTACACAACAAAAATCTTGTGAGAGATTGATAGATGAAGGGAAAAAATTAGCTAGTAATCCAAAAGATCAATTATATGTGGTTCATGCTATTAAGGAAAATTGGAAATATTTTGGCAAATTAAAAGAAGCAGATGCATTAGAATATTTATTTGAAGTTTCTAAAAAGCGTGGGGCAGAGCTTAGCGTATTAAATGTTAAGGATATTGAAAGTGCATTGAGTGATTTTGCACAGAAATATGATATAGATATTATAGTTATGGGAGAGTCATTAGAGGTATCAGCACAACAAAATATGATTAATAGATTACAAACTTGCACATCTAAAAATGTAGAATTTCATGTTGTGCCTATTTCTGATTTATCTGAACAAGTTGGCTGATATGATTTAGTATATCAATAAATAGCCCTTATCCCAAATTGGATTAAGGGCTATTTATCTGTCTTAAAAAATATAGTAAGAATATAAAAGGAGTTTATTGCATATCAATAATTTGAAATGTGAGGTAAATTATGAGTAGTATACGTCAATGGAAACAATTTTTGCTTCCATATGAACAAGCTGTTGAAGAATTAAAAATTAAATTTAAGTCAATGCGTATTCAATATAGAGATATAAGTGAATATTCTCCTATAGAATTTGTTACTGGTCGTGTTAAAACAATATCGAGCATATTAGAAAAAGCTAAACGTCAAAATATACCTGAGAATAATGTTGCTGAACTTATGGAAGATATTGTAGGCATAAGGATTATGTGTCAATTTTTAGATGATATTTATATGGTTGTTAATCTTATTAGAGAACGTGATGGAAAAGATTTAGAAATTGTATATGAAAAGGATTATATTAAACATAGTAAAGAGAGTGGATACAGAAGTTATCATATAATTATTAGCTATCCTGTGCAGACTGCTTTAGGAGAAAAAAATATACTTGCAGAAATACAGATTAGAACGCTTGCAATGAATTTTTGGGCTACGATAGAGCATTCACTTAATTATAAATATAAGGACAATATACCAGATGATGTTAAAGAACGTCTTATAAAAGCTGCGGAAGCAGCGGTTTTATTAGATAAAGAAATGTATGAGATAAGAAAAGAAGTTGTTAATTCTCAGTTATTATTTGAGCAAAAATCGAATATAGTTCTTGATATTACACGCAATATAGAGCTTCTTAATATATCTGGGAAACCAGAAAAGGCATTAGAGTTTCAAAATAAATTTAATAGATTATGGGAGAGTTCATCAATACTAGATTTGCAAGAACTTTTGGCGGATATAAAGGCATTTATGCCTAGATATCAAATATTTGAAGACGATTAGGAGCCTAATATGGCATTATTTGCTTTAGCTGATTTGCATCTTAGTTTTTCATCTGATAAACCAATGGATGTATTTGGCTCAAAGTGGGAAGGTTATGAAAATAAAATAAAAAACAATTGGAATAAGTTAGTTAATAATGATGATATCGTTTTAATAGCTGGTGATATATCATGGGCTATGAAGTGGGAAGAGGCTAAAATCGATCTAAAATGGATTTCAGAGCTTACTGGAAGTAAAATATTGCTTCGGGGCAATCACGATTATTGGTGGACTTCTCTTAAGAAAATGCAAGAATTTGATAGTAAAATGAAATTTTTGCAGAATAATTTTTATATTTATAAAGATAGTAGTACTCAAAAAAAATGGGCAATATGCGGTACTAGAGGTTGGATTTGCCCAAATGAATATAAATTTACTGAAAATGACGAGAAAATATATAAAAGAGAACAAATTAGATTAAAAATGTCATTAGATGAGGCTAAAAAGGCTGGGTTTGAAAATATATTAGTTATGACTCATTATCCGCCAACCAATTCAAAGTTTGAAAGCTCTGCTTTTACTGACATTTATGAGCAATATGGAGTTAAGCAAGTAGTTTATGGTCATTTGCATACTCAAAAAGCATTTGCTTATGGATTTAAAGGCGTTAGAAATGGTGTTGAGTATAAATTGTTATCTGGGGATTATGTAGACTTTGTTCCACAAAAATTACTAGATTAGAGAGATAAAAAGCAAGGGTGAGTTCCCTTGCTTTTTTTTAAGATTAAAATATTATTTAACTAAAACCAACATCATTTTAGTTTTTTTTATGGCATCAACTGAATGAGGTTTTTTAGAGGGCATTATTAAGCTTTCTCCCTCTGAAAGTGTGTACTCTGTATCTTCAATCATAACTTTTGCTAGACCTTCTAATATCGTTATAAAAGCATCTCCAGGAGCAGAATGAGTGCTAAGACCTTGTCCTTCATCTATTGCCATAATAGTAATGCCGAGGTCAGCTCTTTGAACCATAGTAAGACTGGCAACTTTATTTTCTCTATAATCGACTAGGGATTTTATTTCAAATTGTTTTTCTAAATCTACATTTTTAATATATTTATTCGATTTTTCATTTGTAAATGTGCATACATCTTTGCTCATAATAAATCCTTTCTATGCTTTTTTAAGTGTAATTTGTAACATTTTAAAACTATTTTCAGCATGAATTTCATGCAGAGTGTTTTTTTCGATTTTGCATATATCACCAGCTTTTAAATTTAGATTATCATTTTTTGTTTTGATGGTGCAAGTACCCGTGATTATATAAAATAGAGTATCACCAGCGTATTGCTCTTCGCTTATATTCTCCAAATCAGCAAAACCAAATATGCTTATATTTATATCGTCATTGTTAAATATAGCAGCACTGAGAACTTGTTTGTCGATGATTTGTATCAAATCTTCTAATTTATGAGGTCTATCTGGAATATTTTGAAAAGTCATAAAGTTAATTCCCTTCTTTGTTTTGTAATTTAGTTTATTTGCGAGTAGTATTAAATAATTTTTGCATTTGATTATTCCTACTATTTTTATATAGTATAATATTATAGGGATTAAAAGTATGTTGCAATATCAACAAAAAGGTGAAATAGGAGAAACCATTATGAAGAATGATGACAGAGTTATAAATATTATAAAAAATTTTCGTCTATTTAAAGGAGTTGATTTGTCCGAAATCCCTAATATGTTGAAATTTTTTAATGCTCATATAAAAACATATCAGAACGGTGAAATAATAAGTAATATGTGGGAACCTATTAATGAAGCTGGTTTAATTTTAAATGGTTCTGTTATTATTAAATTCTTATCTTCATATGGTGGAGAACATCGTATAAATAAAGTTATGAAAAATGGAGTTTTTGGGCTTTCGTTTGCGAGTAATAAATCTGGTGGAGATAGTGTAGAAGTCATATCGGCAGAGAAAACAGAGATATTATTTCTAAATTTTTCCAATTTATTTCTTAAACCTACAAATTCATGTGTTGTAGGTCAAGTTGGAATAAACTTGTTAAGGGAATTAGCGGGAAAAAATGTGCATTTAAATAAGAAAGTTGAAATTTTATCTCATCATAGAATAAGGGATAGGGTGGTAGTTTATTTAAAGAGCATATCAAAAGGTAAAAAGATTTTTAATATTTCGTTAAATAGAGAAGAGATGGCATCTTTTTTAGGTGTGGAACGTAGTGCGCTATCAAGAGAATTATCGAAGATGAAAAATGAAAATCTTATAGAATTTAGTGGTAATAAATTTTCTTTACTTGATTCGCATTTTTTTGAAGAATTTTAATATGTATTGATGAATAAAATAATAAATCAGATGGCGAATTTTTACCATCTGATTTACTAAGTTTAGCAAAGATTAAATTTAATTAGTTTAAATAAATTTATTTACTCATAACAGAAACTTCAGAATTACTCTCTCCAAATTTTTCCATTAGAATAGCTTGTATTTCTTGGCGGGATTTATTTTGTTTTTCTTGTTTTTTAATTATTTTATATGCTTGAAATAGTGGAGATGGACCAATTACTGAGGCAAAATTTCCAATGCCTTGATTCCAAGCGAACATTTCAAATAAATCATCGAAAACGGGAGTTTCTACACCGTGAGCATATGCCTTTATAAGTTCTCTAGTGGCTTGTCGAAATCTACCTGCACCAACTGCATTTGATAAAGATAAGAGTAGTCGTATTTCATGAGGTAATGCTCTGTTTTTATCATTCCAAGTTAAATCCCAAAAATCCATTGCAACTTTACCTAATGAATCATCGACTAATGCCAAATTTAGTAATGCCAAAGGTTTAAAAGGGTTGGGGTCTTGATTTGTCAATTCTTCTGTTCTATAAAAATATACGTGAAATTCATTTTTATTTAATTCTTCTGTATGATGCTCAAATCCTAAATTTTCAAATACAGGATATAGTGGATGTGGTTCAAATGTTTGTATAATTTCTATACCTTCTCCACAGTTTGTCTTTTCTGCTTGTTTTTTTATAGCTGGGAAAAAATTTCCTTGTATATTTCTAACGTCTATCGTAGTAAAATTTTGTACTTTGTCTTTCCAATCTGAATAACTCATAATTTCTCCTTTTTTTATCAATTAATAGACTACGCCTATATGTTTGTTTGTGATATTACATATTTGTTGTTTAGCAAGTACATTATATATCAATACGTATTTTAGTTCTGTTGCATTAACAACCATCAGCAAAAAATAATATATAGGGTACATTTACACAATTTGTTTGGCGTGATATACTCACTATATCAGTAAAATTTGTAGATAGTATATAAACTTTGGAGGTAATAATGAAATCTTATATTCAAGATGTTTTGGCACAAGTGAAAGCTAGAGATCCTCAACAACCTGAATTTTTGCAAGCGGTAGGAGAGGTTTTCCGTTCGCTTGAATTAGTTATGGAGAAGAATCCTTGCTATAAAAAAGCCAATATTCTTGAGAGGATTGCAGAACCTGAACGACAGATTATGTTTAGAGTGCCTTGGGTAGATGATAATGGACAAACTCATGTTAATAGAGGATATAGGATTCAGTTTAATGGTGCTATTGGACCATATAAAGGCGGAACAAGATTTCATAAATCGGTATCCCTTGGAGAAATAAAATTTTTGGGGTTTGAGCAGATATTTAAAAATTCTTTAACGGGTTTACCTATTGGCGGAGGAAAAGGTGGTTCTGACTTTGATCCAAATGGCAAAAGCAATAGTGAGATAATGAGATTTTGTCAATCTTATATGACGGAATTATATAGATACATAGGTCCAAGTATTGATGTTCCAGCAGGAGATATAGGAGTTGGAAATAGAGAAATTGGCTATATGTTTGGACAATATAGGAGAATACGAGGTACATTTGAAAATGGAACTCTTACAGGTAAGGATTTTTCATATGGTGGTTCTCTAATTAGACCAGAGGCTACTGGTTTTGGAGTAGGGTATTTTGGTCAAGAAATGTTAAGGCATGAAGGAACTGATTTTAAGAATAAACTTGTTGCTATTTCTGGATTTGGAAATGTTGCATGGGGTGTGTGCTTAAAAGTTAGAGATTTAGGTGGAAAAGTTGTTACATTATCTGGTCCAGATGGATATGTATACGATCCAGATGGTGTGAATACAGATGAGAAAATTGCATATTTATACAAAATGAGAATATCAAATAGAGATTGTGTAAAAGACTATTCGGATAAATTTGGAGTTGAGTTTTTTAAGGGAAAAAAACCCTGGGATGTGCCAGTTGATATTGTTATTCCATGTGCAACGCAAAATGAAATAAATTTAGATGATGCAAAAAATATAGTTAAAAATGGTGTAAAGTTCTTGTGTGAGGGTTCTAATATGCCAACTATGGAAGATGCGACTTTATATTTACAAGAACATGATGTTATTATTGGTCCAGCAAAAGCTGCTAATGCAGGTGGAGTTTCTGTATCTCTTTTGGAGATGGCACAAAATTCAATGAAACTTTCTTGGAATAAAAAAGAAGTAGATGATAAATTGCATTCTATTATGGTGGGTATTCATAAAAATGCTATGGAAGCAGCAGAGGAATACTCAATGGGGTACAATCTGGTTGCTGGAGCAAATATTGCTGGATTTTTGAGAGTTGCAAATGCAATGTGTGCTCAGGGAGATTATTAAGATGAATAAAATTGAAAATCTTTATAGAGAAAATATGAAGATTATAGTTAATGGAGGCAGTGTTGAGGATATATTAAAAAATGCAGTAAAATTAATGCAGAAACAAATTTTTTTAAAGGATTATTATTTTAATAGATGTTTATATGAAAAAATAGATGATGAAAATTATATAAATGCCTACTTTGATCATATGTTTGAAGATATAACAGGTATGGTAGTTAATGATCATAATATGATTAAAATCTTTGAAACAAGTGTTGAAAACATTATAATTGACGATAAAAAATTTAAAAAAGTTATAGTTCCAATTATACTAAATAACTATGTATATGGTATCCTTGTAATGTATGGTGTAGAAGGTGAGATTTCAGAGTTGGATATTCTTAGTTTAGAAGTTTCTGCATATGTTATTTCTATGGAAATGCTTAAACGAATATCTACCTTGGAATTAGAAAATAAATATCGTTCGGAATTTTTTGAAGATCTTATTTCATCAAATGAACAATATCGCAAAATGGCTACAGCTAAGGCGTCTTATTATGATTTTGACAGGTATGGTAGATATAGTGTTATGACCATACAGTATGATATATCTTCAGATGATCCTAAGACAATCGATATGTATAATTCTCTTATTATACATTCAATGTATATGATAGATTTATTATGTAAGGAAATTCATAAGAAATGTATTGTTATAAAAAAAGCTGAGAATATTCATTTGTTATTTATGTGGCAAAAAGGTGAAGATTATAAAAATACAGTGTCTAATATTGTAGATAATATTAATAATATGTTATATCATAAAATCAATCATTTGAATTATACTATAGGAATTGGTAGGGTATATGATATGATTGATAATGTTATTAAATCGTTTAATGATGCAAAGAAGGCACTTGTCGCATCTCATACGTATTTAAATCAAAATATTGTAGATTTTGATAGTTTAGGGGTATATAAAATACTGTGTCAGGAAAATTTGCAAGATGAGCTGATGGCGTTTTATACTGAAACATTAAAACCGCTTGTATCTTATGATAAAAGAAGAGATACAGAACTTGTAAAATCACTTATGTATTATTTTGAAACCAATGGTAATTTAAAAAAGATGTCAGAAAAATTATTTGCACATTATAATACCATTCTTTATAGGATTAATAGAATCCAAGAAATAACTGGTAAAAATTTGGATGATGAAGCTGATAGATTTGGGCTTCAGATGGCACTTAAAATTATGAAAGTGTTAAATATTTCGTGATATTTGGAGGGAATGCATTATGAAAACAGATGTTCAAATTGCTCAAGAAGCTAATATGTTACACATTAGTGATATTGCAGAAAAGTTGGGCTTGTCGGAAGATGATTTAGAACTTTATGGGAAATATAAAGCGAAAATTCATTTAGATGTTATGGATAAATTAAAGGACAATGAAGATGGAAAAGTTGTATTAGTAACTGCTATAAATCCTACATCAGCGGGAGAGGGCAAGACTACGATGAATGTGGGACTTTCCATGGGACTTAATAAAATTGGGAAAAATACTTTTACTACTTTGAGAGAACCTTCTTTAGGACCATGCTTTGGTATAAAGGGAGGAGCGGCAGGTGGAGGATATGCACAGGTTGTTCCTATGGAAGATATAAATTTACATTTTACTGGTGATATTCATGCAGTTACCGCTGCAAATAATTTGCTTGCAGCTCTTTTAGATAATCATATGCATCAAGGAAATGAACTTAACATTGACCCTAAAAGAGTTATGTGGAGAAGAGCTGTAGATATGAATGATCGTTCTCTACGTGAAATTACTGTTGGTATGGGTAAAAAAGGTAATGGAGTTATGCGGGGCGATGGTTTTGATATATCCGTTGCATCTGAAGTGATGGCTATATTATGTCTTGCTACTGATTTAGATGATTTAAAAAATAGACTTGGAAGTATGATAGTCGCATATACATATGATAATAATCCCGTATATGCAAAACAATTAAATGCGGTAGGTTCTATGGCTTTACTTTTAAAGGATGCTTTAATGCCTAATTTAGTTCAAACTTTAGAAAATACTCCTGCACTTATTCATGGAGGACCTTTTGCTAATATTGCACATGGTTGTAATTCTGTTATCGCAACGAAAATGGCTATGAAGCTTGCTGATTATGTGGTTACAGAGGCGGGTTTTGGAGCTGATTTAGGGGCTGAAAAATTCTTTAATATTAAATGCAGATATGCAGGAATTGATCCTTCAGCGGTTGTTATAGTAGCAACGGTTAGAGCTTTGAAAAACCACGGTGGAGTCGCTAAAGAAAATTTATCAGAAGAAAATTTAGAGGCACTTGCAAATGGATTTGAAAATTTAGAAAAACATATAGAAAATGTTCGCAAATTTGGTATTCCAGCTATTGTTGCTATCAATGAATTTCCAACTGATACAGAACCTGAAGTTAAGCTAATAGAGGATAAATGTAAAAAAATGGGAATTGATGTTGTTTTGGCTAAGGTGTGGGAAAAAGGTGGAGATGGAGCTATTGATTTAGCTAAAAGAGTTGTCGATATAGTCGAATCGGAAAAATCTCAATTTAAACCTCTTTACTCACTTGAATTAGATGTAAAAGAAAAGATAGAAATTATTGCCAAAGAGATATATGGTGCTGATGGAGTGGAATTTTCATCTAAAGCTATCTCTGATATATCTAAATTTGAAGAAGATGGTCTAGGAAAGTTACCAATCTGTATGGCAAAGACTCAATATTCTTTATCTGATAATCCAAAGGCGCTGGGGCGACCAACTGGATTTAAAATAAATATTAATGAAGTCAAGGCTTCTGCAGGAGCTGGATTTCTAATTGCTATGACTGGCGATATTTTGCGAATGCCAGGACTTCCAAAAGTTCCAGCGGCAAATAATATGGACATTTTAGAGGGGGGACAGATTGTAGGGTTATTTTAAATGTGTTTGAGGTTAAGGTGAAAAGAAGGGGGAAAAATGACTGAACCAAGTACATTAGAAAAAATGTTTAAGCTAAAGGAGCATAATACAACTGTTAAAACAGAAATAGTAGCAGGATTTACGACATTTATGACTATGGCGTATATTTTGGCTGTTAATCCTGGTATTTTATCTGAAGTTGGTATGCCCTTTGGTTCTGTATTTACGGCTACTGCATTAGCTGCAATGATTGCAACACTTGTGATGGGCTTATATGCAAATATGCCATTTAGTTTGGCACCAGGTATGGGGCTTAATGCGTTTTTTGCATATACTGTTGTAATTGGTATGGGATATTCTTGGCAAACTGCTTTAACTGCTGTATTTATTGAAGGGATTATATTTATAGTATTGACATTTTTAAATGTTAGGGAAGCGATTTTAAATTGTATTCCCATGAATATTAAAAAGGCTATATCAGTGGGAATAGGACTGTTCATAGCTTTTATAGGTCTTGTTAATGCTGGGATTATAGTACCAGGAGTTGGTATTCCACTTATGCTTGGTGAGGTTACTCATGGTTCTGCTCTACTCGCATTAATAGGTTTGTTTATAACAGGGGTATTGTTGGCACTTAATGTTAAAGGTGCGTTATTTATCGGTATCTTAGTAACTACTGTTATTGGTATTCCATTTGGAATAACACCAATGCCATCATCGATTGTTTCTATGCCACCAAAGCCAATTTTATTTGCATTTGACTGGAGCGAGATTTTTTCTGTAAATTTCTTTTTTGTATTATTTGTATTTTTGTTTGTAGATATGTTTGATACTGTTGGAACCCTTTTAGGGGTTGCAACTAAAGCTGATATGCTAGATGATAAAGGAAATTTACCAGATGCGAAAAAAGCATTATTTGCCGATGCGGTTGGAACTACAGTAGGAGCTTGTCTTGGAACATCAACTGTTACTACATTTGTAGAATCAGCATCAGGGGTTGCTGAAGGTGGACGTACTGGGCTTACTTCTCTAACAACGGGAATAATGTTCTTTTTAGCGTTATTTTTTGCTCCAATATTTGGTATAATACCTGCTGCGGCTACTGCACCAGCACTTATATTGGTAGGTCTATTTATGCTATCTCCTGTTAAGGATATAGATTTAGAAGATTTTACAGAAGCAATACCTGCATTTCTTACAATTATAATGATGCCACTTTCATATTCTATTGCAGAAGGTATTATATGGGGTGTGCTATCATATATTATTCTAAAAGTATTGAGTGGAAAATTGATTGATATACCTGTCCTCACATATGTTATAGCAGCTTTATCAGTGCTTAAAATTTTATTGCCAGTATTGATGAATTTATTATAGGTTGATATTATAAAAAAATTTGAGCGAAAAATTATTTGAATAAACCAAGGTGGGTATGATTCCCTTGACGTATTATTGGAGAACATATGGAAGTAATACAAAGTGGCGAAAATGTAATAATTAAAGATATTAATGATTTTAATATTCATCAGATATTTACTTCAGGTCAGACATTTAGATTTGATAAGATAGATGGAAATACTTGGAGAGGAATAGCATTTAAACGTGTTATAAATATTACTCAAGGCGAGGGGGGGATTACTCTTTCGCCTTGTAGTATTGATGAATTTGAAAATATTTGGAGAGATTTTTTTGATTTAGACACTGATTATGGATTAATTAAGAAAAAATTAATTGACACGGATATTCGTTTTAAAGAAATGATTGAAATTGGTGATGGAGTGAGGATTTTAAGGCAGGATAAATGGGAGATGTTAATAACATTTATTATTTCTGCTAATAATAATATTCCACGTATTGCCAAATCGGTTAATTGTCTATGTGAAAATTATGGTGAAAAAATATTTATTGGCGATGAGTTTGTTGGATTTGCATTTCCAACTCCTGGAAAATTGGCTAATGCTGATTTACAAGCGTTAAGAAGTTGTGGTTTAGGATATAGGGATAAATATATAAAGGAAACTGCCAAAAGGGTTTTAGAAATTGGAATGCCTACATCCACGGGAGATGAATTGATTAGGGATTTATTGGCATTTAAAGGCGTTGGTAGGAAAGTTGCGGATTGCATTAGATTATTTGGTTATGGTTGTCATGATGCTTTTCCTGTAGATACTTGGATAAGAAAGGCTCAAAATGAACTTCAAGGAGAGTTTAAAAATGATAATGAAGTTCGTGAGCAAGCGTTTCATATTTATGGGGAATTATCAGGTATAGCACAACAGTATTTATTTTATTATATAAGATATATACAAAAGAATAATTAGTAAATGCAGTCGGAGGGTTTGATATGTTAGAAGCGCTGATGGCAAGGCAACCGATTTTTGATAGAAAATTAAATGTTGTTGCATATGAGTTATTATTCAGAAAAGATGATTTAGAAAAAGCTAATATTTACGATGGAAATAAAGCTACGGCAGATGTTTTTATGAAAGCGTTAGTTGTTGTAGGAGTTAATAAATTATCTGATGGAAAAAAGGTTTTCGTTAATTTTACTAAACAGCTAATAATGGAAGATGTGCCTTCGATGATGTCCCCAGATCATCTAGTAGTCGAGATTTTAGAAGATATACAGTCGGATAAAATGTTTTTAAATATGTGTGTTGATTTAAAACAAAGAGGTTATGTACTTGCACTTGATGATTTTGTTGTAGATGAAGCGGATGAAGAGATTGCTAAAGTCGTCGATGTTATTAAAATAGATTTTATGGGCAATACTAAAGAACAAAGACGTCATATAATTGAAAAATATAGAAATATGAATGTGAAGTTTTTAGGTGAAAAAATTGAAACTGCTGAAGAATATCAAGAAGCAATGGAAATGGGATATAGTTATTTCCAAGGATATTTTTTCTCTAAACCTTCAATTATTAAGGGAAAAGATATCGTTTCATTTCCAGTTACATATATAAAGGTATTGGAAGAATTAGAAGTGAAAGAGCCTAATTATTCAATTCTTGCAGATGCTATAGAAACAGATATAGCTATTACATATAAACTGTTAAGACTTATTAATTCTCCTGTATTTTATACAAGCCAAAAGATTGAATCTATACAGCAAGCTTTGGTGTTACTAGGATTAAAAGAAATAAAAAAATGGATTTCATTATTGCTTTTAAGAAATGTAGGAAAGGATAAGCCTGATGAAATTTTAAAGGTTTCTCTTATTAGAGCAAAGATGGGGGAAAGTTTATCTCAAGAATTTGGATTGCAATCAAGAAAAAGTAGTGTATTTTTAATGTGTATGTTTTCTATGGCAGATGTTCTTACAGGGAGAGATATGAAAGTGGCTTTAAATGAGTTACCTCTTGAAGAAGATGTTAAAGATGCACTTTTAGGTGTTGAAAATGCTATCTCTGTGCTTTTAAAATTTGTGGTTTTATATGAAAAAGGTGATTGGGATAATATACTTAGTTTAGCTAAGAAGTATAATATTCCTATTCATAAAATATCTGATGCATATGTTGAAAGTGTCGATTGGGTTTCAAAAACGGTGGAGATATAGTATGGATAAAAAAGATTGTTGTACTGAGCAATTAAATAATGAAATTATGGATCAGATGAATAATGAAGAAGAATTAAGTGATTTGGCTGATTTATATAAGATATTTGGAGATATTACCAGAGTTAAAATTATGAAAGTTTTAAGGATTCAAGAAATGTGTGTATGCGATTTGGCAATGCACGTAAACATGAGTCAATCTGCGGTATCTCATCAACTTAGAGTGTTAAAACAGGCGAGGTTGGTGCGTGGACGTAGATATGGTAAATCGGTGTTTTATTGTTTAGATGATGAACATGTTGAAAAAATATTAGATATGGGAATAGAGCATATACATCATAAATAAGTGTAAATATTTTGTTAACAAGTGGTTACAAAATGGATGGTTAAGCTTATAAACCTTGTTATTACTGGGATGTAGGTGTATAGAGAGTTTTTAGCACTCACTGCCAAAGAGTGCTAAAAACTCTTGATTTATTTATGTGAATGTATTATGATGTTAGAGTAGTAAATATAGTTTATGAAAATTATTTATTAAATAAGTCATATGCAGTTAGAGTTATAAGATTTAAGGAGGAAATTATGGCAATTCAACCATTGAGAGCGAGAGTTTTAATTAAACAAAAGGATGCTGAAGAAAAAACAGCTAGTGGGATTGTTCTTACTACTCAATCTCAAGAAAAACCACAAATTGCGGAAGTAATAGCTATTGGAACATCAGATGAAATCAACGTAAAAGTTGGAGATAAAGTTATTTTCCCAAAATATGCTGGTACTGAGATTAAACATGATGGCGAAGATTTTATCATTATTGAAGATGAAAAATTACTTGCAGTAGTTAAATAATATAGGAGGTAAAAAAGATGGCGAAAATTATTAAATTTGGTGAAGATGCTCGTAAAGGACTTGAATCAGGGGTGAATCAATTAGCAGATACTGTTAAAGTTACTCTTGGACCTAAGGGAAGAAATGTAATTTTAGATAAGAAATACGGTGCACCACTTATTACAAATGATGGTGTTACAATTGCTCGTGAAATAGAACTTGAAGATCCATTTGAAAATATGGGTGCACAACTCGTTAAAGAAGTTGCTACTAAGACAAATGATGTTGCAGGAGATGGAACTACAACAGCTACTGTTTTAGCACAGGCTATCGTGGCAGAGGGTCTTAAAAATGTCGCAGCAGGTGCTAATCCTATGATTTTAAGACATGGAATTGAGAAGGCTACTGAAGTGGCAGTTGAACATATTAAGTCAATTTCTAAAACTATTAACACACAGGCTGAAATTGCAGATGTTGCAGCTATTTCCGCAGATGATGAGGTAATAGGTAAACTTATTGCGGATGCAATGGAAAAAGTTGGAAAAGACGGTGTTATAACTGTTGAAGAATCTCGTTCTATGGCTACTGAATTAGAAATTGTTGAGGGTATGCAATTTGATCGTGGATATGCATCTCCTTATATGGTTTCTGACACAGAAAAAATGGAAGCGGTATTAAATGACCCATATATCCTTATTACAGATAAGAAGATTACTAATATACAGGATATTCTTCCTCTACTTGAGCAAATTGTTCAGCAAGGTCGTAAAATGCTTATTATAGGTGAAGATATTGAAGGAGAAGCACTTGCTACACTTGTGGTAAATAAATTAAGGGGAACATTTGAATGCGTTGCAGTTAAGGCTCCAGGATTTGGAGAAAGACGTAAGGCAATCCTTCAAGATATAGCTATTTTGACAGGTGGACAGGTTATTTCAGAAGAACTTGGATACGAATTGAAGAATACTACTATTGATATGCTTGGTAAAGCTAAGTCGGCTAAAATCAACAAGGAAACAACTACGATTGTAGATGGTATGGGCGATAAAAATGCTATTGAAGCTAGAGTAAAAGAAATTAAAGCTCAGCTAGAGGTGGCTACTTCAGAATACGATCAAGAAAAATTAGCTGAAAGACTTGCTAAGCTTTCTGGTGGAGTTGCAGTAATTCAAGTTGGTGCAGCTACAGAAGTTGAAATGAAAGAAAAGAAACTTCGCATTGAGGACGCTCTTAATTCAACTCGTGCAGCGGTTGAAGAAGGTGTTGTACCAGGGGGCGGTTGCTCATTGGTAAATGCTATTCCTAAGGTTGAGGAATTAATTGAAAAACTTGATGGAGATGTTAAAACAGGTGCTATGATTATCGCTCGTGCATTGGAAGCACCTGTAAGACAGATTGCGTTAAATGCTGGTGTTGAAGGCTCAATAGTAGTTGATAAAATTAAATCTTCTCCAGCAGGTGTAGGATTTAATGCTTTAACTGGTGAATATATAAATATGTCTGAGTCAGGAATTATTGACCCAACTAAGGTGGAAAGAAGTGCACTTCAAAATGCTGCATCTATTTCTGCTATGTTCTTAACTACAGAGGCAGCAGTTGCTGATGAAACAGAAGATGTACCACCAATGCCTCCAATGGGCGGTGGAATGCCTGGAATGATGTAAGTCGTTAAAATATAAAAAAATTATAAAATTTATACACTGGGGGAGCTTAAGTTTAGTAGAGTTTAACTGCTATCGGTTTATTCAGGTAAATATGCCATGACAGACGATAGATATGACTTTCCTAACCTGAGGCTGAGAATGCGTTATAGCATGACCCTTTGAACCTGATATGGTTAGTACCATCGTAGGAAAAGTGTTTTATAAATTGTCGATATACTGTGTTAACATATGTGTATGGTACAGAGGCTAAATATATTGATAATTTAAAAATGTCATATAGATTGTTAAGCTGGTTAAATTTTAATTGGTTTATATAGTTGGCTAAAAAACACTTGCCTTTTGGTAAGTGTTTTTTATATTCAAACTACTATAATAGTTAATGGGAAAGGGATATTATGAAAAATTTTAGTGTACGCATTATGGTAGAGGCGGGGGTTATGATTGCACTCGCTTTGGTTCTTGACAATATCAAAATATTTACAATGCCTCAAGGAGGATCTATAACTTTAGGCTCTATGATTCCCATTATGATTTTTGCATTTAGATGGGGTGGTTTAAATGGTTTAAAAGCAGGTATTGCATTTGGAATATTACAATTTTTATTAGGTGGAAAGTCGTTACATCCTGCATCAATAATTCTTGATTATGTTTTAGCTTGGGGTATGGTTGGTTGTGCTGGATTTTTTAGTGGAAGCATAAAAAAAATAATACTAGGGATTTTTATAGGTGTGTTTGGCAGATTTTTATGTAGCTATGCATCGGGTGTTTTAATTTATTATATGTATGCACCAGAGGGAATGTCGCCTTATTTGTATTCTCTTATTTACAATGGTAGTTATTTAGGAGTGGAGGCTATTATTGGATTTGCGGTGATATTTATGCTACATAAGTATTTAAAATCGTATTTAGAGGTTCAAGTTAATAAATAATAGATTGAGAAAATTTTAACGAATTATCGCAAATCTTCACATCATAGATTATGAAATTTATATGTCAGTTAAGTTTTGTGCAAAATATAAATTAGCATATTTATCATTTAATTTTATAAGCTCATCATGTGTACCCTGTTCGGATAATATCCCATTATCAATTAAGAAAATATTATCGGCATTTTTTATAGTTGATAGCCTATGAGCAACTAAAATAGTTGTGCAACAATCCCTAGAATTATCTATGGTCTGCTGGATGATTGATTCTGTTTGTGTGTCAATATGAGAAGTAGCTTCATCAAATATAAGTATTTTTGGTTTGCGGGCTAAAGCTCTGGCTAGGGATAAAAGTTGCCTTTCACCAGATGAAAAATTGTTTCCACGCTCTTGTACTATATGTTCGTATTTATTGGGAAGTGATTTTATAAAATTCATTGCCTGTGCATTTGTTAATGCGTATTTTAATGTTTCTAAGTCTATATTTCCATCACCTAAATTTATATTTTTCTTTATGCTACCTGAAAATAGGAAAACGTCTTGGAGTACAATTCCCATTTTACTTCTTAGCTCTGATATTGATAAGGATTTTATATCTTTATTATCAATTAATATTTGCCCTTTTTGTATATCGTAAAATCTGTTTATAAGCGATATTATCGTAGATTTACCAGAGCCTGTTGAGCCTACAAATGCAGCGGTTTGACCAGCGTGGATATGAAAACTTACATCTTTTAATATCCATTTGATATTTTCAGGGCAGTCGGTATTATCACAAGTATTATAATCATAACTAAACCATACGTTTTTAAATTCTATTTCACCTTTAAAGTCATCTAGTGGGGTGGGATTTTTTATTTGTGGAAGTGATGTATTAGTATCAAATAATAGAAAAACCCTTTCTGCTGATGCCATGGCACTTTGAAGAACTCCGAATTTATCGCTTAGATTAAAGATGGGGAAAAACATCTGATCAATATATCTTATAAATGCAAATAATACACCAAGTTCTATTGCTCTATTTAATCCTTGTGAGCCTCCATAGTAAATTATTAATGCTAGAGCCATGCTATGGATAAAGTGTATACTAGGTCTAAATAATCCATATATAATTACCTCTTCAAGTGATGAATTTAGATGGTCTATATTTATATCTTCAAATGCTTGTTTACTTTCTTGCTCTTTATTAAAAACTTGTATAATTTGTATTCCTGAAAGGGATTCAAATATCATTGCATTTATTCGAGCGATTTTTACTTTAAGTTTTCTTTGTACGGCTCTAGCCTTTATCCTAAAAATATATGTTGCAATATATATAAGTGGAGCGAGTAAAAAGCATATTAATGCCATTCTAAAATTTAATATAAGCATTGCTATAATAGTTCCAAATACCAATAAAATATCTTTAAGAGCCTCTATAAAAACATTGGTATACATTTCATTTATATTTTTCATATCATTTGTTATCCTCGTTGATAGTCGTCCAACTGGGTTAGCATCAAAAAATGATATGCTTTGTGATAGTATATGTTTAAATAATTTTTGACGCATATCGTAAATTTGTTTTTGAGCGGCATAATTTAATATAAATCTTTGAGCGTATGCAAATATAAATCTAAATATATATATTATGATAAATATTGTACTTAATTTTATAATGCCATATAATGATGTTTTATCCATTGATCCTACTTTTCCCACTAAGTAATTGTCAATTATTATTTTAATTAAATACGGGCGTGATAAGTCCATTATCGTAACAAATATTAACAATGTCATTGATATTATAAAAAAATGCATATATGGCTTAGTAAACTCAAATAATCGCTTAAAAATTTGGAGATCAAAATATTTATCTATTCTGTTTTCTTCATGGTAACTGTTCACGATCGACCTCCTTATTTGTGTTTTTTTGTTGCTCTGTGTACATATTATAATAAATAGATTTATTAGATATAAGTTCATCGTGTGTACCAGATTCTACAATTTTCCCATCATTTAGTACAATTATACAATCAGCATGACATAGAGTGGATATTCTATGTGATATTATAATGGACTGTTTATTATTAGTTTCTTTTTTTATATTTTCTATAATTTTATGTTCAGTTTTTGTATCGACTGCACTAAATGAATCGTCAAAAATTAGTATTTTAGGATTTTTAAGCATTGCCCTAGCTATTGAAAGACGTTGTTTTTGTCCACCCGATAGATTTACACCTCTTTCTCCTAATTGAGTATTATACCCCTCGGCAAAGTTTTGGACTTCGTCGTGAAATTCTGCTATTTTGCATACTCTAATAATATCTTCTTCACTGCAAGAGGTTTCGTAAAAAGAGATATTTTCACGTATTGACTTGGAAAATAAAAATGTTTCCTGTGGAATAAATCCCATTATTTGACGTAGTTGGGAATTAGAAAAGTCGTTAAGATCAGTATTTCCTATATATATATTTCCGCTTGTGGGTTCATATAGTCTTAATAAAAGTCTGGGAATAGTCGATTTTCCACAGCCTGTTCTGCCAACTATGCCAAGTGTGGAGTTCATATTAAAAGTGAAATTTATATTTTGTAATACGGGTAAATGGGATTGTTTATATGAAAAAGAGATATTTTCAAATCGTATTGTCGTGTCGGTTGTATCTATTATATTTGAATTTGCCGATAAATCTAAATTGGCCTTAGAATTTGCATCTCTTATAAATTCAGAGATGGGTTCATTTAATAATTCGGATATTCTAGTCATTGATACAGTGGATCGTTGTACGAGGTTGACCATGTAGCCAATTGCGATCATGGGCCATGTTAACTTGGCTAGATATGCTATAAATGTAACGAGTTCTCCCAGGGTAATTACGTTGTTAATTACCAAATATCCTCCATATGTAAGCGTTATTATAAGGCTTAGAGATGATATAAATTGGACTAGAGGAAATAATGCACTGTCGTATTTTGCAAGTGAAATATACGATTTATAATTATTGAGATTATATTTTTCAAAGTCACCTACATCTATTTGTTCAGTGGCAAATGATTTTGTAACTCTTATACCAGATAGGCTTTCTTGTACTTTGTTTGTAAGCTTACCAAAATTATCTTGAACCTCAAAAAATCTAGTTTTTATGGCTTTTCCCATAAAAATTACGCTAATTGCTATAAAAGGTAGGGGAAGTATTGCTAGAATTGTTAATTTAGGATTTATGCTAATGAACATCGTACTACATACTATGATGGTCATAAAAAATGCATCGACTATCATAACTGTTCCCATTCCAAAAGCCATTCGTATGGCTTGAATATCATTTGTGCATAAAGCGGATAAATTACCTATTTGATGAGTGTCAAAAAATGTTGTAGGCAGATATAGCATATGGTCGAAGATTGTTCTTCTTAGCCATGTTTCTAATTTTTTACTCGTACCGATTATAAAATATCTCCATAAAAATTTAGATATAAATACAATAAATCCTATAGATATACTCAATAAGGCATAATTGATTATAATATTAATTGTAGCGGTATGATTTACGAGTTTATCGGTTAATTGCCCAATGATTTTAAGTGGGATAAGTTGAATTATATCGACGAATATAAGCACAGAAATACCTAGGAAATATTTGTGAAAATTTTGTTTAAGAAATGGTTTTAAATGATAAAACGGTTTCATATATCCCCCAGTGTATTTGTTTAAATTTGTTGATATACAAAATATTCGCTATACAAATAAATGCAGTAAATGAGCAACCCCCACTCCTGCAGCGGTTCCTATTAATGCACCTAACATTCCCATCAAAACTCCAACGGGTACTAATGCTTCATTGTATGCACCCGCGATAACAGGTGATGAGGCAACTCCGCCTATATTTGCACAACTAGCTATGGCACAGGTAAATAAATCTATTTTAAATATCTTTGAAAATATAATCATAAATAGTGCGTGTATTAATAATATCATAAATCCAGCTAAAATATATGCAGGAGCTTGTGTAAGTTCAGCAAAATCTGAACTGGATGCAATTAATCCAACAAGTGTGTATAGCATAATATTTGAGACTATATGAGAACCCGCAATTGTCCGTAGTGGTGTCATTGAACCTATGATTCCTAGTAGGGTTGTTATAAAAATAGTCCATGTGGTATTGTTCATTATTTGATTTGCGGGAAGTAGATTTGCTATTGTATCGCCAAGTATTGTAGATATAGCACCTACGCCTAGACCGATTGAAATAATTAAAAATAATTCTAAAAAATTGGCGTGTTTTTTAGTATCTATATCCGCATCGTTTAATTTCTGTATAACATTTTCGATAATGCTTGTATCGGCTTTGTTAAATTTATTAAATTTTTTAACGATTATATTGCTTGACACTAAGAAAATCAGAAACATAATCCATATGGAATAATCTATGGAGTCAATTAATATGGTATATCCCATGCCAGAAGATTTTAGCCCGATTGCCTCTTGTACGGCAATCATATTTTGAAAGCCACCTGTCCAAGAGCCAGCTAATGCACCAAATGTCTGCCATGAATTTGCTGCCAAATAAGATTTAAATGTTATAAAAGTAACTACGAAACCTATGATTATGCTAAAACTTGCACAAAAGAAAGATAATAATAATTTTTTACCAAGTTTTAAAATACTTTTTATATCACATCTAAGGAGCATTAAAAATATCATAGATGGAAGGATTGCATCTTTTAATGCGGTTCTTGCTAATCCAGCACTTGTAGGATTTCCATCTATCGATAATGTCCAAACTCCCAATGTACTCATAAGCATTGCACCAAAGTATATTATTACTAATGGTGGTGCGTATTCAAAAAATTTATTTGTGGTCTTATCTTCTATAAAGAAAACTAGAGCTGAAAAACACATTAAAAATGCTATAAAAGTAAAGCCTGATTGAATCATATGTACTCCTTTGTTTATAAATTATCTTGCATAAAAAATAGCTAAATTTATACTATTATTAAATAAGAATTATTATTGAAGTATACCAGTTTAAATAGCCCTCAAGGGACTGGATAAAAAATTCTATCTATATCGTTCAAATTTTTATATCATAGATGACGAATTTTTTAAATGTCCTTGAGGTCTTATCTAAACTGTTATAATTAGTAAATTATATTATATGCATAGTGGTCTTGTTTAAACTCAACATATGCATGATTTTAATATGAAAATAGTATAAATAGTTTGTTGATAATACCATATCTAAATATTATACCCTATTTGATTAAATTATAAGCATTATTAAGTTTTAAATTATTTGGGCTTTTATTGCAAATGTATAAATATTCATTAGTTTTCAATGTATAATAAATGTATATAATAAAGATATAGTGATACTATTATTAAAAAAACGTTCATTGTAGTATACCAGTTTAAATATCCCTCAAGGGACTGGATAAAAAATTCTATCTATATCGTTTAAATTTTTATAATTTTAAAAATTTCTAAACTCGCTACGCTCAAACAGAAGAAATTTTTAACGAATTATAAAAAAATTTTCACATCATAGATGACGAATTTTTTATATGTCCTTGAGTTCTTATTTAAACTGGTATATAGCAAATTAATTTAATATAAATATAAATTTTATGATATAAAGTATTTCTTTATTATGGTGGGTGTGATGGTGAGAGAAATACAGATGGTGTGGGAAACACAGATGGTGCGAAAAAGAAATGGTGTAAGGAGGTAAATATGAGGATTCAAAAGGAAATTCTATCGTATTTAACAGAAGTTAATCAGCCTGTATTTGATTGGGAAATTGCAGATAAATTTGAAATTGATAAAAAGCAAAGAGATGTATTTTTCGATATTTTGGAGGCAATGGTTAAGGAGGGGAAATTACTTAAAACAAAAAAGAAAAAATATGGAGTTCCCAGTGTATTTGGCATGGTATCTGGTAGGATTCACAGTACAATGAAAGGGTTTGCATTTTTAATTCCAGATGAAAAGACAACAGAAGATATTTTTATTGCTTCTGATGAATTAAATGGAGCGATGCAAGATGATAGAGTTCTCGTAAAAGTTACTCATAAATCACGTTCAAATAGACGAGCTGAGGGAAGTGTAGTTGAGATAATTGAAAGAGCTAATAGTGAAATTGTAGGGATTTATGAATCTGTTAAGGATTTTGGATTTGTTCTTCCCGATAATCATAAAATAAATATGGACATTTATATCCCTAAAAAAGAAAATGGGGGAGCTAAAACAGGAGATAAAGTTGTCGTTAAAATCAATAAATGGCCTAAGGGTAGGAGAAATCCTGAAGGTGAAGTAATTGAAATTTTAGGACAAAAGGGCGATGTTGGCGTAGATATACTATCTGTTATTAGAAAGTATAAATTGCCTGAAGTATTTCCTAAAAAAGTTATGTCTAAAGCTAAGGGTATACCTCAAGAGGTTTGTGAGGAAGATATACTCGGAAGACGTGATTTAAGAGAGGATCTTATATTTACAATTGATGGCGATGATGCTAAAGATTTAGATGATGCGGTATCATTAAAAATATTGGATGATGGCAATTTTGAACTTGGAGTACATATAGCTGATGTTACACATTATGTTAAGGAAACCGATGTTATTGATAATGAGGCTTTAAAAAGGGCTACGAGTGTGTACTTGGTTGATAGGGTTATACCAATGCTTCCAAGAGTTTTATCAAATGGTATTTGCAGTCTTAATCCATATGTTGATAGATTAACATTAACTTGTCAGATGGTTATTGATAAGAGAGGAAAAGTTATAAGTCATGATGTATTTGAATCGGTTATTAGAAGTTCACGCAGACTTACTTATAAGCAGGTATCTGATTTACTTGAGGGAACTTTAGAAACTTGCCAAGATGATGATAAAAAAGATGTTGATGCTTATATCCATGATGATTATATCTCAAATGCACCTATTGAACCTCAAATTGCTGAGATGTTAAAGAATATGCAAATATTGCAGGGCGTGTTAAAGCAAAAGCGTGATAGACGTGGCTCTATTGATTTTAATTTTGCAGAGCCTAAAATCATAGTGAATGATTCTGGAGAACCAGTTAAGATAATGAAGGCTGAAAGGCGTATTGCAAATAGGATTATAGAAGAATTTATGCTGGTTGCCAATGAAACTATTGCTGAAAGAATGTATTGGTTGGAAGTTCCATTTGTATATAGGATACATGAGCATCCAGATGAAGCAAAAATAAGTGCATTTAATAAATTTGTCTATAATTTTGGCTTTTCCGTTCAGGCGGGACAGGGGGAAATTCATCCTAAGTCGGTTCAAAAATTGTTAGATAAAGTAGAGGGTAGACCGGAGGAACACATTATTAGTAAAATGATGTTAAGGTCTTTAAAACAGGCTAAATATACGCCTGTCAATGAAGGTCATTTTGGTCTTGCGGCAAAGTATTATTGCCACTTTACATCGCCTATAAGGCGTTATCCTGATTTGCAAATACACAGAATTATTAAGGAAACATTAAGGGGAACACTTTCTGAAAGTAGATTAAATCAACTTGAACCAATTGTTCAAAAGGCATCTGAACAATCATCATATCAGGAGAGGGTTGCTGAAAAAGCAGAAAGAGAAACTGATGATTTGAAAAAATGTGAATATATGTTGCAGTTTGTAGGGGAGACTTTTGAGGGTATGATTTCTTCTATTACTGGATTTGGTATATTTACTGAACTTGACAATACCGTTGAAGGACTTACTAGACCAGTGAACTTGGAAGATGATTATTATTACTATGATGAGGATAATATGCAGATGATAGGAGAGAGAACGAAGAAGACTTATCGTATTGGAGATAGGGTTTTAGTAGAGGTAGATAGAGTCGATGTGGATATGAGAGAGATTGACTTTTTAATAGTGGAGAAGTTGGAATCTGCGTATTGAAAGTTTTAAAATTAATAGTTTTGAATATTTATATTGGTAAAAGATTGTCTAAAATGTTCTATAGGTGTAAATTTTAAATTTGAAGGTGATAAAAAATCATTATTAAGATAGTTTATATTTGATATTGGATCAGCTGCTACCCAAGAGCCATTTAGATTTAATTCAGTCCAGTAGTAGCTATGGTTTCTAGTGTTTTTACCATAGACAACTCGAGATGGGATTTTTATGGATCTAAACATAGCTACTAATAGTTGATTAATTTCTTCCATAGAGCCTTTAGTATTTTCAAATATTTTATAATTGCTTAGCACATCTTTTTTATTTTTAGTTTCAACTGTGCTACTACTCGTATTTATATTATTGTCTGAATTTTTATCTATAACTAAATTATTAGTTATCCAATGAAAAATTGCATATGATGATTTATATTTGGTATTATGCTTGTAAGTTATTGTTTGAGTTATTGATTTAATTTTTGGGTCATCGCTTTGTATTTTAGATGTCGGTATGATATATCTGGTGCTATTTCTATCTATGTTTATAATGCTGAATTGCATAATAGGAATTTCTGTATTTTCAGAGGTTATGGCATAAATCATTAGATTGTGTTGCCCGAGTGCAAATGGTAAATGTATAGTATCATTAAAAGAATTATTGTTAATTGGAAGGTGAAAACTTATATTTTCATTATTTCGATTAACATTAACTTTTAAATATGAGATGTTGCTATTTGGAAAAATATTACCTGAAAAATTTAATTTGCTATTGTCAATTATCATGTTAGAATGATATTGTTTAGATAGATTGAATCCATAGTTATAAAAAGCTTCAAATTCTACATAATGTTCTTTATTTGTGTCAATTGATTCATTTCGAATAATAAATGTTGATATTATGTTGTCAAAAGTTTGTTCAGCAGTATTGGTATTTACTTTTTCTCCTTGAGAGCATATTATAAAATAAGTTTTTTTATCTGAATTAATTATGTATAAAATGTTTGTTTGTTTTATTTTTTCAATTTGAGTTGTATTGGTAAGTTCAGTGTCAGATGTTATTTCTTGATTTATTTCTAAATTTGGTGTTGGTTGAATATTTTGTTTAGAATTTGTATTTTCTGGCAGAATACTATCTTCGGGAATAATGGGAGCTTCTAATAGAATAAAAGGTTTTATCTCAGATGGTGTAGAATCGTCTATAAATGTTTCAAATACAATTTTTCTAACTTTTATAGAATTAGATATTGTGTAGTTATCATCTTTTATAATATTGATTCTATTTTTGTATAATTCTTCAAGAGAAAAGTATATATCATCATCGATTATATTTGACGTTTCTTGAATTGGTGAAGTTGATTGATTGTTAGAGGAATTATTGTTAGAAACATTATTGTCTTTAGATGAAATAATGAGTGAGTAAGATTCAATTTCATCTGAATAACCATAAGAAAATTGTTCGGTTAATTTAGACCAGTTATATGGCATGGAAATTGCTAAATTAAGGTCTTTGATCGTAACCGTTTTATATATATCACCTTTAAATATGTTGATATTTGGACTATCTGAATCTGTGTTTAAATATAGGGTATTATCATTTAAGCTCCAATTTGGATTCATGTTAAATGTATTAGATATAATTTGAATAGGTATTAAAATATGATTATCTTTAACGATAAAATTTTGAGGTAGATTTATGCGATGACCATTTTGATATGCTTCATTTTTGTCAATTAATAGTTTTAAGTGCATATTATCTTTATATGCTACGGCGATTCTTTGTTTTTCAACCCAGATAACATATGCACCCATGGTTTCAAAAAATTCACTCATTGGAACCATTATAGTTCCATTTATTATTTCAGGAGATGTTTTAAATGATATAGGAGCATTATCTATTTGTATTTTAATTTCACTATTTGAATTGTCATAATTTGTTTGATTAGCTGTTAAAGGCATATTGTTTACATCATTGTACTCACTACAAAAAGTAGGGGTATAAGAATGTAATATACTCCAAATTAATGCATAAAGCAAAATAGTAAATAGTATTAAATTATTTTGTGAAAGTTTTTTATTCATAAATATCCCCTATACTCTACTATATATAATACATAGATAATGGTGCAAAAGAAAGATAGATATACATAATGTTGTGTAAGTGTAATATAAAGAAAGGAATATCATGGATATTAATACATTAAAACAAAAAAAATTAGCTGATTTAAGAGAAATTGCTAAGGCTATGAAAATTAAAAACATTTCTAAATATAAAAAAAATGAATTGATAGATGTTATTATTAATGGAAATGTTAATGACAATAATAGTAATATCAATAAGAATTTAAAAGATGAGCAGATGTATATAAATACTAGTAAAGTTGATAATGATAATACCGACGATTTCATGGCGGATAAAAAAGATAATAATGGTAATGGTCTAAAAGATATAAATATTGAAAAAGATGATTGCGTAAAAGATGAAAAAAATAATGAGGAAGATGAAGTTGAAGGTGTTTTGGAATGTATGGAACAGGGATTTGGATTTTTAAGATTTAAAAATTTTTTATCCAGTGATTTAGATGTATATGTATCTCCATCTCAAATAAGAAAATTTAGTATGGCAACTGGTGATAAAGTTAAAGGAATGACTAGGAAACCCGCTAAATCAGAAAAATTTAGGGCTTTATATTATGTAAAAGGGATAAATGGTAAAAAGCCTATCGCTAATTGGAAACGACCTAAATTTGACGATTTGACTCCGCTTTATCCAGATGAAAGATTAAATTTAGACTGTGGAAAAGGGGAACTTGCTACAAGATTGATAGATTTATTATCTCCAATAGGAAAGGGTCAAAGAGGGCTTATAGTTGCACCACCTAAGGCTGGTAAGACAGTTTTATTGCAAAAAATAGCTCAGAGTATAACTTATAATCATCCAGAAGTTGAAGTTATAGTCCTACTTATAGATGAAAGACCAGAGGAAGTTACAGAGATGCAAAGATCTATTAACGCCGATGTGATTTATTCTACGTTTGATGAACTTCCCTCTCATCATATACAGGTTGCTGAAATGGTTTTATCTAGGGCTAAAGGACTTGTAGAACAAAAAAAAGATGTAGTCGTTTTACTGGATAGTATCACCCGCCTTGCTAGAGCTTATAATTTGGTTATCCCTTCATCTGGTAGAACTTTATCGGGTGGATTTGACCCAGCTGCACTGCATAAGCCAAAGAGGTTTTTTGGTGCTGCTAGAAATATTGAAGAGGGTGGAAGTTTAACTATATTGGCAACGGCTCTTATCGAAACGGGTTCTCGAATGGATGAGGTCATATTTGAAGAATTTAAAGGTACAGGGAATATGGAGTTAACTCTTAATAGAAAGTTATCGGAAAAGAGGATTTTTCCAGCAGTTGATATACGAAAATCAGGTACTCGTCATGAAGAAAAATTACTAACTAGGGAAGAAATAGATGCATCATGGCATATTAGGCGAGCGATGAGTAACCAAAGAGTTCAAGATGTTACTGAATATTTAATTGAAAGACTCATGGAAACAAAGGATAATGTAGAATTTGTGAATAAAATTCAAAAGGGTATACAATTAGGAAATAAAATGTATTAAAGGGACTATTTTATAAGAAACCTTAGTTAATATAAAAATTTACAACCTATGGTAAGAGTTATATGTCATTGAGATTTTAAAAACTGGTATAATTAGTAAATTAATTTGAGGTTAGTATTAGCAAGATTTTATATATGTTATAATATCGGTATAAGATGTTGTATAGAAAGGGGGCATAGATGAAATATTCGAGTGAGGCAGATGTAGAAAGTAAATATGTCTATGATATATTGCTAAAAGATATACTCAAAGTTTCAAAAGATAATATAAGATTTCATGTCCCCGTGCAGTTTAATCAAGGTCATGAAGTAAAAAATAAAGAAGCAGATGTTCTAGTAAAAGATGAAAATGGCAATAATTTTTTTGTGATAGATTCTAAGGCTCCTAATCAAAATTTAGAAAAATATTTTGGTCAAATAGATTCTTATGCATTTGCACTAGAAACCCGATTATCAATACTTACAAATGCCAATAGACTTATTGTGAGAATGTATGAATCGGGCAATAAAAAAATTGTTATTTTGGATAGTTTAGTTAAAGATTTGGAAAAAGAAAACTATCAAAGTCTGTTATCGATATTTGCTAATATTAGCTTACAAGAAAATGATAAGCTATTTTGTGATGCAAAAAAAACGAATGAGATTGTATCCGATAGGGTTATTAACTATAGAAGAACCTTTAGAAATATACACAATAAAATACGTTCAATTGATAAACTTGACCCTTCCAGTTCTTTTGATGAATTTAGCAAGGTTCTTTTTATAAAAATAATTAATGATAAGTTAAAAGAAACTGAGAGATTAACTGTTGAAACGATTGAAAAAATTGGCAATAGAAAATTGCAAAAAAAATATATTGATGATTGGTTTTATGAAAATACTTCAAAATATTATTCTGGTATTTTCATGGAAAATGAAAAAATATTTTTATCTCCAAATGCATTGATGAAAATTATTTCTATGTTAGATAATGAATTTGATTTAAATGATTCTTTGACGGATATAAAGGGGCGTGCATTTGAAGAGTTTTTGCCCAGTCAGTTGCGAGGAAAAGGACTTGGACAATTTTTCACACCTAGAACTGTTGTGGATTTTATGGTGTATTTAGCTGATATTTCTTTTAAAGATACTGTACTTGATTTTGCATCGGGTTCAGGGGGATTTTTGATAAAAGCATTTTCGGAAAAAAAGAAAATTATTAAAGAATTACCAAAAACAGTTTTAGATGCATTAGGAAAAACGAGGGTTGAGCTTGAAGAAGATGCGAAAAAACAAATATTTGGAATAGATGTTGAGCCAAGAGCGGTTAGAACCGCAAAAATGAATATGTTATTATGGGGCGATGGAAAACAAATACAATATGGTAACGGACTGTCTTTATTAGATAATTATGGCAATGAATATATGGTTACAGAATATGATAGTAATAAGTTAAACTCAGGTGTAGATGTTATTTTAGCAAATCCGCCTTTTGGGGCTAAGGAAGAAGATCAAGAAATATTATCAAGATATACTTTGCCTAATGTTAAAAATAAAAATGGTTCAGTTGAATACTCTAATGAAAAAACAGAAAATTTATTTGTAGAACGTGCTTGGAAGTTGCTAAAGCCTGATGGTAAACTGCTCATAGTTTTACCTGAAGGGATATTTAGTAATTCTAATTCAAAGACAAGAGATTTTATTTTAAGTCATTTTAGGGTGGATACAATAATCAAATTACCCAAACATACATTTGTAATGTCTGGTGTAGATACTATAAATACAGTGATTTTATTTGCGTATAAAAATAATGAATGCAGGCAAAAGGAAATAATACTATCTGACAAAGCGACTTGGATATCAAAAAATAATCCGATGACTATTAATTTTGCTTCAGTTAATCAAGTTGGATTTGAGCCTTCTGGTAAGATAATAGGTGATGGATACAGTGGTAGTGATTTTAAGATTTTGCTAGATAAAATAAGCAAATTTGATTTTGAAAAAATTATTTCTGATCCTATTGAGTATGCTGAATTGGAATATGGAGATAATGAAAAAAGCCAGTCTTGGAAAAAATCATTAATTAAGTTTATACGTAGGCAGTTTACAGATGTTCCAAGTAGAATAGACCCTACTTATTATTTTTTCAATGAAGAATCAGCGAGTATTTTAAATGAATTTATTGATATTCCGCTTGATGAAGGAGATTTAGTTAGAAATAAATATACCAATGAGGAGCTAGAAGAAAATCCTGAGAAAATATACCAATATGTTTCCGTTACTAAAAATAGAGCTGGTAAAATAGTGAATATAGAAGAAAAAACGGTAGATGAACTCGTTTCTGTTAAATCTAAACCGCAGAAACTTGAATATAATGATGTAGTATTTAATCCATATAGAATTAATACGGGTTCAATAATAAGGATTAATAGTCATGATGATAATTTAATAACCAGTGATGCATATATTACTATTAGGAGCGATAGAATAAATAGTGAATATCTTGTTCAACTCTTAAAAACACCATTTATGAAATATCAAATTCAGGTCTTGGCATCTGGCTCAGTAAGAGATAATTTTGGAGTTAGTTCTTTACTTAGTTTAAAAATTCCTAATGTTGCAAGAGAAGAACAAGAAAATATAGTTGAAAAAGCAAATAATGCAATAAATGAAATTACTAAAATAGAGAATAACATAGCAAAAAAAGAAAATGAGATTGTAGATATGTTTATGGATTTTGAAAGTTGATACTATGAGTGATTATTATACTAAACCAAAAACGCCCGTTAGGGCGTTTTTGGTTTTACATCATAGTTTGAACAAGGCGTTTTGTGTTGCGTTTTTCAAATTATATCAATTATGTCGTGATATAT
>PDWI01001243.1_pt1 | contig 40611 bp, 43 predicted proteins | sample 1430891 | NCBI WGS metagenome assembly PDWI01 (sample SAMN01162508, study PRJNA174530) | Oral metagenome, whole genome shotgun sequencing project. | biome: Marine environment; feature: Marine mammal; material: Swab sample of the gingival sulcus; isolation source: swab sample of gingival sulcus... | reverse complement strand
ACAAGTTATTTGGTCTCTCTTGTCAAAAAACTCCTACGACCTCTGCCGTAGAAAGTAGGCGCATTCTATAGCAATACATACGCCTGTCAATCTGTTTTTGGAGGTTATTTTTAAGGTCAAGTAGCCTTAAAAATTACACTTCACCAACGATCAAAGAGACAGATAAGCTATCTGTCTCCCGAACGAGCTGCGCATTATAGAGCTTAAAATCGTGTTGGCAAGGATTATTCAAAAGTTTTTTAAGCTTCGGGCTGACTTGGTGCGCTTAAACAACCTCACGCCAAGAGAAACCTGCATCTTGACAGGCAATAGAAACCCAATCCGACTCACAATCTGCCCCTCGACACAGGGCTGACTGGGCGTATTCCCTTCGGTTATTCTTCTCACTAATATGGCTGCCGATCAAGTGCTGAAGTTTAGACAGGTCAATTTTCTTCAAGATAGCTTCCGCTTGCAGGTTATCCAAATGTCCAAGACTCCCCGCAACACGCTGCTTCAATGCATAGGGGTAAGCCCCCGTCATCAGCATATCGTAGTCGTAATTACACTCCAACATCAGAGCATCTAATGACTCAAGGTTTTTCATCACATGAGGAGTGGATTGCCCAAGATCACTCAGTACAGCTAGGCGAAAGCTGCCATCACTAAAGACAAACTGACAAGGTTCTCTCGCATCGTGCGGAACGGGGAAAGCCTGCAGGTGAATGTCATCAATCGCCAATGATTCATGCGGATCAATGAAAAATGTATGGGCAAAATCTGTATCTCTACCTGCCTGGTAAGTGCCAACGGTTAGCCACACCGGCAACCTATACTTGCGCGACAGCCGCCCCACTCCATTGAGGTGATCGCCATGCTCATGTGTCACCAAAATTCCCGACAAGCTAGATGGCTCGCAACTCAACCCAAGCAGACGCTTTTCGGTTTCCTTAACTGAAAAACCACAGTCCAGCAGCAGCCTTGTGGAGCCAACCTCAATTAATGTCGCATTACCCTTACTACCACTACCTAATGACGCAAAGCGAATCATCAGGGAGCAGTGTACTCTTTACGCAAACGCGCCAACAATGGCTTGGCATCAGCAGCACTCAGGGTCTTTCCTGCATCACTGCGAATTACGATAAACCCAGATTTTCCTTCGGTTGTCACTACGACTTTATATCGCTTACCTTGATTGACTTTACCCATTGTTCGATTCAGGAATGCTCCAATCGGACTTCTTGAGTCAGATACCAACGAGCGATCACGTACATCAATGGTTCCAAGCTTCTGGTCGCGCTTGTTGACCGTCATCCCCATTGCCTTTAATGCATCAACAGAGTGCTTCCAAACCCGCTTATCACCGTCAACCTGTAGTGCTAACTCTCCGGCACGCGTCACAATGCGCACCTGACTCAAAGAAGGTGATGCCAAACTGCTATCAACCAGTGGCACAGCACTACTCACCACAGAGTCCTTTTGTGTAATTTTCTCTGAAACATCTACTAGGTATGTCTTGTTGTACTCCGGCGCCTCAAGCCCCTCAGGCATTTCGAGCACCTTCACAGGCTTGTAGTTACTGTAATCAACCAGATTTGTGACATCCGCAAATTTGGTGACAGAGGAGCAACCGGTCAGCAAACCGGCCGTCAGGCAAAGTGATAGATATTTCATGCGTGTAACCTAATTAATTCAATCAATCGTGATGCCCAGCTGAAGCATAGCCGCCGCCAAATCTGCCTGTAGGGACTCTTCAAGTGGTACTAATGGCAAACGAATCCCTTTCACGTCACCATAACCCATTTTGGCCATAGCCCACTTAACCGGAATGGGGTTGGAATCTTTAAATAAGGCTCGGTGCAGTGGTATTGCTCGCTTATCCAGCTCCAAAGCCTTGTCGCGATCCCCTGCCAGAGCAGCAGCACAAATATCATGCATTAACTGAGGCACCACATTTGCTGTTACGGAAATATTCCCCTTCCCCCCCAGCAAAATCAGCTCGACAGCAGTTGGGTCATCACCGCTATAAATATCTATACGATCAGAACAACGCTCAACCAATTCACACGCTCGTGTCAGATCCCCTGTGGCCTCTTTGATACCAACAATGTTGCTAATCCCTGCCAAGCGATCAACAGTATCTGGCAAAAGATCACTCACTGTACGACCCGGCACGTTATAAAGCACCTGAGGAATTGCCACACTCTCCGCCAATTTCTTAAAGTGCTGATACAAGCCTTCCTGATTTGGCTTGTTGTAATAAGGCACAACCAGCAAGGCTCCATCGGCACCGACTTCGTGAGCTGCCTTGGTTAGCTCCAATGCTTCAGCCGTGCTATTCGACCCCGTACCGGCGATAACAGGGATTTTTTTATCAACAATTTCAACCACACGCTTCACAACGTGCTGGTGCTCGCGGTGTGACAACGTCGTGGACTCTCCAGTGGTACCCACTGCAACAATTACATCCGTCTGGTTATCAAGGTGAAAACCAACCAACGCCTCCAGCGCCGCCTCATCCACCTGACCCGAAGCTGTCATCGGCGTAATCAGCGCGACCATACTTCCTTGAAACATTAAACTCTCCAACGTATTTGACTTTAGCAGTTACCAAACGATGCGCTAAGGCCTGCCATAAATGAGAGAAAGTCTAATAGTGACCTTATAGAAACACAAGATAAATAAAGGTATGTGGTATTAAGGGGCACAATCCGCTAACTTAACGGCAATCAAACTATCACGAGGAAACTGCCATGCCTGCTTTAGAAATAGGACAAGTTGTACCGGACTTTTCCGGCCCTGCCACCGGTGACACCACTTTCACACTTTCTGACCATCGTGGCAAATCCAACGTCATTATTTACTTCTATCCCAAGGACAGTACACCCGGCTGTACCACCGAAGGGCAAAATTTTCGGGATATGAAGGATGCTTTAGATGCACTGGATACTATTGTTGTCGGTGTGTCCAAAGACACCATGCGGCGGCATGAAAACTTCAAAGCGAAACAGGCGTTTAATTTTGAGCTGATTTCCGATGTTGATGAGGAAATATGCCAACTGTTTAATGTTATTCAGCTAAAGAAGCTATACGGGAAAGAGTATATGGGCATTGTTCGCAGTACCTTTCTGATTGATAAACAAGGGGTATTGCGTGAGCATTGGGATAAAGTAAAAGTAAAGGGCCACGCTGATGCGGTACTGGAAGCCGTCAAAGCCCTCTAAAATAAGTCCAAATAATGCCAGCAGGTATCGGACAAAGTACCGGCAAGCCACACAGTAATGGGCTTGCCGGTTCGTTAAAAAGATCGCCCGGATTAGTGAACGCTGTCGTTACCCGACAGCACTCGCTCGGAGAAGATACGTTCCAGATCAATTTTGTCCACACCATAATCGGCATTACAAAAATCGCAGGTAATTTCAATTTTCCCCTGCTTCTGCAATGTGGCTTCAACTTCTTCACGCCCCAGCCCGATCAGCATATTGTCCACTTTTTCTTGCGAACAACCGCATTCAAAGCTCAATGGCTCGGCTTCGTAGAGTCGTACGTTTTCTTCGTGAAATAAGCGACGCAATAGGGTTTCTACGTCCAGTGTCAGTAGCTCTTCAGACTGAGCTGTTTCCGCCAGCATCCGAGCACGATCCCAGCCATCTTCATCTTCGGCCGTTCCGGGAAGCCGCTGCACCATCAAGCCCGCAACGGATGACTCACCTACCGCCAGCTTTAAGAAAGTGCTTAGCTGCTCTGACTGCTCAAAGTAAGCTGTTAAGCACTCGGCCAGTGTTTGCCCTTGTAACGCCACAACACTCTGATAGCGCTCGCCTTTGCTTTCTCTGGGCTCAACGGTAATGACTAGGGTTGCCTCTTTGCCAAATAAGGCGGGTATGGTTGGCTCTACACCCACATCGCCAGACCAACGCGCCATGCCCCGCATTTTTCCTTCAGATGATGCCTGCACAACCAACATACTCAGCGGGTTGCCACCATTTACCTGGATGATCAATGTGCCATTGTACTTAATTGTTGCAGCCAACAGGGCGACGGCTGCAAAAGCCTCACCCAACATCTGACGAACAGGCGCTGGATAATCTGCACAATCCGTCAATGCCTGCCACGCACCATCCAACTGTACCCATTCACCACGAACATTCGCCTCATCAATCAAAAAACGATGTAGTTTATCCATAGACGTACTCAATCAGTGGACACATCAAGCGTCCAGCTTAGCCTTTAATAAGCGATTGACCTCTGCCGGATTCGCCTTCCCCTTGGAAGCTTTCATCACTTGCCCAACAAAGAAACCAAACAGCTTGTCCTTACCAGAGCGGTACTGCTCATACTGCCCCGGATTTGCCGCAATTACCTCGTCAATAATACGCTCAATGGCACCACTATCGGTAATCTGCTTCAGACCTTTGGCTTCGATAATCTCGTCAACATCACCTTCACCCTTCCACATTGCCTCAAAGACATCCTTGGCAATTTTTCCAGAGATCGTGTTATCCATGATGCGCTTGATCAAACTCGCCAGTTGTCCAGCAGAAACCGCAGACTCATTGACACTTATCTCAGCCTTATTCAGATGACTCGCCAACTCACCATTAACCCAGTTCGCAGATAGCTTCGGCTCACCCGTGGCGGCTGCAACGCTCTCAAAATAATCCGCCAGCTCACGATTCGTTGTCAACACAGCTGCATCGAACTCAGTTAATTGCAGCTCATCAATAAAACGCTGTTTTTTCTGCGCAGGCAACTCCGGCATTAACGCCTGAACATCATCGCGCATTTCCTGCGTAATCCGTACTGGCAACAAATCAGGATCAGGGAAGTAGCGATAATCATTCGCCTCTTCCTTAGAGCGCATTGAACGGGTTTCATCTTTATCAGGATCAAACAAGCGTGTTTCCTGAACCACCTCGCCACCGGATTCAATCAAATCAATCTGGCGCTCCACTTCAATATTGATCGCACGCTCAACGAACTTGAAAGAGTTGATATTTTTCAGCTCTGTGCGCGTACCAAAGGTTTTCTGACCTTTCGGACGCACCGATACATTGGCATCACAACGGAAAGAACCCTCCTGCATATTGCCATCACAAATTCCCAAATACTGCACCAGGGAATGAATCTTCTTCATATAAGCAACGGCTTCTTTGGCACTACTCATATCTGGCTCGGAAACAATTTCCAACAGTGGTGTGCCAGAACGGTTTAAGTCAATTCCCGTCTGCCCTGCAAAATCTTCGTGCAGCGACTTACCAGCATCTTGCTCCAAATGCGCCCGCGTTACACCAATACGCTTGGTCTCACCATTTTCCAGTTCAATATCCAAGTGCCCTAATCCCACAATCGGCTTATCAAATTGGCTGATTTGATACCCCTGTGGCAAGTCAGGATAGAAATAGTTTTTACGAGCAAACACAGAAACATCTGGAATTTCTGCCTCAATCGCCAAGCCAAACATCATGGCCTTGCGTACAGCTTCTTTATTCAGCACCGGCAGCACACCCGGCATGGCCAAATCAACCACGTTCGCCTGAGTATTTGGCTCGGCACCATAAGCCGTTGAAGAACCGGAGAATATTTTACTCACGGTCGAAAGCTGAGCATGGATTTCTAATCCAATGACTGTTTCCCATTCCATCGCCTTAACCTCCAAATCCTTCAGGGGATTGCTTATGCCAACCCGTTACCTGCTGGTATTGATGCGCCACATTCAGCAAGCGTGCCTCATCAAAATAATTTCCGATAATTTGCAAACCGACCGGCAAACCTGCGACTGGCTCAACGGGCACCGACATCGCGGGCAAACCGGCTAAGTTAACGGCTAAGGTGTAAATATCCGATAAATACATACTCACCGGATTATCCGATTTTTCGCCAAGTTTAAACGCAGTGGTCGGCGATACCGGCCCCATAATGACATCAACCTTCTCAAAGGCTTTTACAAAATCATCTTTAATTTTGCGGCGTACTTTCTGTGCTTTCAGATAATAGGCATCGTAGTAACCCGCCGACAGTGCGTAGGTTCCGATCATAATACGGCGCTTCACTTCTGAGCCAAAGCCCTCGGCACGCGAACGCTTGTACATATCGGTCAAATCTGCCGGATCATCACAGCGATGCCCGTAACGTACCCCATCAAAGCGCGACAGATTCGCTGAACACTCGGCAGGTGCAATCACGTAGTAAGATGGAATCGCCAGACCTGTATTTGGTAACTCAATTTCAATAATCTCGGCGCCCAGTGCTTTGTATTGATCCAGTGCCGCCTGGATGGACGCGGCGACTCCGGCATCCAAGCCTTCGCCAAAATATTCTTTGGGTACACCAATGCGCAAGCCAGATAGTGACTGGTCTAGGGTGGCAGTGTAATCATCCACAGCCACTTCGGATGAGGTGGAATCCTTTTCATCAAAGCCCGCCATTGCGCCCAATACCAAAGCACAATCCGCCGCATCCCTCGCAAACACACCGCCCTGATCCAAACTGGACGCATACGCCACCATACCGAAGCGTGATACGCGACCATACGTTGGCTTGATGCCAGTAATGCCGGTTAATGATGCTGGCTGGCGAATAGAGCCACCGGTATCTGTTCCGGTTGTCACAGGCGCTAAACGAGCGGCAACCGCTGCTGCACTCCCGCCAGATGAACCACCTGGTACACGCGCCGTATCCCAAGGGTTTTTAACCGGGCCATAAAAACTGGTTTCATTGGATGACCCCATCGCAAACTCATCCAGATTGGTTTTACCCAACATCGGCATACCGGCTTGCTGCAGTTTTTCTGTTACCGTAGCGTTGTAAGGTGCAATGAAATTGTCCAGCATTTTAGAACCGCAAGATGTTTTCACGCCATCCGTACAAAAGAGATCTTTGTGCGCCATTGGAATACCGGTCAGCGGGCCCGCGGTTCCGGCGGCAAGTTGTGCATCGGCCTCTGCCGCTTGCGCCAATGCTTGCGCTGCGGTAACGGTAATAAAACTGTTCAATACGCTATCGTACTGCTCGATACGATCCAGGAAGTGCTGGGTCAACTCAACACTGGTAAATTCACCCGCGCGCAGGCCTGCCGCAAGTTCAGTTAGGGACTTGTTATGCATGATTTAAATCACTCAAGAACTTTAGGGACGAGGTATAAACCGGATTCAACACTGGGGGCAATCGCCTGAAACTTTTCACGCTGATTGACTTCAGTTACCACATCCTCGCGTAAACGCTGCGTGGCATCCTGTGGATTGGCCATTGGCTCAATATCATCAACATCAGCTGCTTCCATCTGTGCCACGAGGTCGAGGATATTGGAAAGATTATTGGCGTATGGCTCGACATCCGCCTCATCAATGGCAAGGCGGGCCAAGTGTGAGATTTTTTTTACATCAGAGGCCGTCAAAGACATGACACCTGTACTCCAGAAAAATTAGCAAGCGCAGGAATTTACCACAATGAACCCTCGCAAGGAATCATCGGCATGTAATGACAGGCTTAATTTAACGATCAATCCGCGATATGCGATAAAACTTCAGCCGCAGGCGCAAAGTCACCGGCAATACTAACCTGCGCCATTAACAGCGATGCCAGTATGATGGTCATGAATATCCAGAACGATGTGCGTACCATAATAGACCCCCTATTTGGTGTAGCTACTTTTTGTATATCAAACAAACTCAGTGTAGGCACTTTAGAGCTGGATTGCCGCTTTTGGTGCCCTGAATTTCGTTACGGTTCAGTCATAATTTTCCCGGCGGGCGGCATAAATTTCGGGTACACTTCGCCACAAATCTTGAATCAAGGAATAGCCCGCATGAACATTCGCCAACTTCTTGAAACCCGTGTTGAGCAAGCCATGTTAGCCGCTGGTGTCGCAAAAGACTCGCCTGCGGTCATTAAGCCTTCTGGCCGCCCTGAATTTGGTGACTATCAAGCCAATGGCATAATGGGAGCGGCCAAGAAGCTAAAGATGAATCCTCGTCAACTCGCCAGCTCCGTATTGGAACAGCTTGATCTGGACGGGATTGCGGACACAGTGAAAATCGCTGGACCCGGCTTCATCAATATCCACCTTTCAGACGAATGGTTATCCACCCGTGCTGAACACACCCTGAAGGATGAGACATTAAACATAGAGCCCAGTGTTCCGGCACAAACGATTGTGATTGATTATTCTAGCCCAAACCTCGCAAAGGAAATGCACGTTGGTCATTTGCGCTCGACGATTTTGGGTGACGTGATGGCACGTACCCTGAAGTTTTTAGGTCACAAGGTTATTCCACAAAATCATGTGGGTGACTGGGGTACACAGTTTGGCATGTTACTGGCGCACATGAAAAGCCTGATGGATAACGCAGCAGGCGATGACACGCTATCCATGCAATTAGCCGATCTGGAAGTGTTCTACCGGGATGCCAAAAGTCGCTTCGATAATGAGGCCGGTTTTGCGGATATTGCGCGAGATTATGTGGTGAAACTGCAATCTGGGGATGAGGAATGCCACACATTATGGCAGCAATTTGTTGAAGTCTCGCTCAGCCATTGCGATGCAGTGTACGAGCGTTTGGGCGTATTACTCACCCGCGATGATCTAAAGCCGGAAAGTGCTTACAACGATGATCTGCCGCAAGTGGTTGAGGACTTGAAGAAAGCGGGCCTCATCACCGAAAACGAAGGTGCGCAGTGCGTCTTCCTTGAGGAATTCAAAGGGCGTGATGACAAAATTCTACCGGCCATTATTCAAAAATCGGACGGTGGTTATCTATACGCAACCTCTGATCTTGCCGCGCTACGTTATCGGCATAACGTTTTGCATGCGAATCGTATGCTTTACTGTGTGGATGCGCGCCAAAGCACTCACCTCGCCCAAGTGTATGCGATTGCCAAGAAGGCAGGCTTTGTTCCTGAGAGCACCTCATTGGAGCACATGGCATTTGGTACCATGATGGGGGCAAATGGTAAGCCGTTTGCGACACGCTCCGGCGGGACGGTGAAGCTGGTGGACTTACTGGAGGAAGCCGAGCAACGCGCATTTGCTTTGGTGAGCGAAAAGAACCCAACACTGGATGAAACATTGCGCCACGAAATCGCTAAGCTCGTGGGCATCGGTGCAGTTAAATATGCCGATTTGAGCAAAAATCGTACTTCGGATTACATTTTCAACTGGGACACCATGCTCAGCTTTGAAGGCAATACCGCGCCGTATTTACAATATGCACATGCACGTATTTGCAGTATTTTTGCCAAGGCCGGTGATGTGGATACAACGGCGAACATTGCCATTAAAGCACCTGCCGAGCATCAACTGGCATTAAGCCTGATGCGCTTCCCGGAAGCACTGGAAGTGGTTGAGCAAGATGCTACGCCAAACATGTTGTGTAATTACCTGTTTGACTTGGCGGGTAATTTTATGACGTTTTATGAGGCCTGCCCGATTTTAAAAGATGATGTGGCCGTGGAAGACAGAAATAGTCGTTTACAGTTGGCACGACTAACAGCGAACACCTTGAAAACGGGGCTGGGATTATTGGGGATTGAAGCGCCGGAGCGGATGTGATTGCTGGGCTTACGCTGCTCAAAACCTTCAAAGGCAGTATTAAAGAGGCTGGATGGATAGTGTTTTTTTAGGAACCATACTTTCAGCCAATTAAAAATAAAAGATACTAATAGCACCAGTTTTTGATCTTACAATAACCAACAGACCCGAGTACAATCTGCCGCTATTTTTCTCTGCAAGACTTTTCCTACAAACAGGCCTTTGTGCGAAGGCCTCATCTAGCTTATTGGGGTATTACCTTGTGACAAGGTTTTCATTACTTTATAAATATAATTTAATTTTAACTTCTCTGCTGTTTTTGACCTTTTTGGTTTTTAACTCGGATTACAGTTTTTCGTCTTTACTGCTGGCAGTATTGGGGGCAATTTCAAGCGCGGTGATTTTGTATATCATCTTGTACCTCATTCTGTTTTTATTTTCTTTTGTGGGGCGCTTCGGGCTGTATTTGACCGCATTTTGCTTTTTGTTTGTTCATGTGGCGCTGATTATAGATTTCTTTATCTACCGCTTATACAACTTCCACATAAATGCGATGGTGATAAATATCTTAACCAGCCCGAAAGCGCTTGATTCGATACAGCTTGGATTTCTTTCTTTTACAGGACTGGGGATTTTCATTTTTTCTTTATTGCTGTTGCAGTTGTTCTGGCTGAAGTCCCTACTGAATAAGGATATTGAAGAACTAAAAGTCAAAAACAAAAAATGGAACAAAGCAATTATCATCCCCTTATTTCTGGTAGTTATCACTGAAAAGGTAACTTATGGCTTTGCCTCATTATTTTCTAACACAGATATTTTGAATACCTTCCGGGTGATTCCCCTATATCAGCCACTCACCTTTAATCGGCTTGCATCAAAGTATTTTGGAATTCAAATGCAGAAGCAGGCAGAAAATTTTATTCCATCTGCTACTATTCTGGATTACCCGAAGCAGGCACTGGTTTCTAAAAAACCGTTAAACAAGCCCAATATTTTTATTATCGCCAGTGACGCTGTAAACGATGCTATCCTGCATGATGTCTCCCCGCCTAATATCGAAGCCTTCAAGAAGGACTCACTGGTTTTCACCAACCATTATAGCGGTGGTAATTCTACACGATTTGGTATTTTTTCCTTATTTTACGGATTAAACTCTACTTATTGGTTTCCCTTTTTATCTTCCCAAAAAGGGCCAGTCTTTTTTGGTTATTTAAAAAATAATGGCTATGAAATCAATATTGTTTCCAGCACCAATACTGACTGGCCAGAATTTAATAAAACGGCTTATATCAATATTTCCGATAATGTTTTTGACACCTTTGAAGGAAGTCCGTGGGAGAAGGACAAAAAGAGCTCACAAAAGGCACTGGATATTATTGAGAACATGGATACTAAAAAGCCGCAGTTTACCTTTTTGTTTATGGATGCACCACATGGATACTCTTTTCCCGAAACGCATCATCAGTATAAGGTCAGCAATACCAACATCAACTATCTGACCCTAAAAAAAGACAGCCCGGAACTAAAAGATATCATCAATAGCTATAAAAACTCACTGATCTACAATGATATGCTATTCGGAAAAATTATAGCAAAACTAAAGAAAAAGGGAGTGTATGATAACTCGATTATTATTTATACCAGTGACCACGGGCACGAGCTATTTCAATATGGTTTTTTCGGACATAACTCCGCTTTTTCGGAGTCACAAACGAAAGTCCCTTTTATCATGAAAATTCCAGAAATGGAGCCTGAAGTAATAAATAAAATGACCTCACATCTGGATTTTGTCCCTACCATATTGTCTTATATCGGCGTGCAGAATAAACCGAATGATTATTCAAACGGATACAATATGCTAGACAAAAACTTCAAAAGGAACAGTGTTTTTATCGCGAACTGGAATAATAATGCAATAAAAACCGATGAGTACACACACGTTTTCTCTAATTTACCCAATAAAATGTTCAAAAATGAAATAAGAAAAAACAGTGACTATACACATGCCGATGGTCAACACAAAATTGACGGTGCGCTCATCATGTCAACCATGAAGGAAAATAGTCATTTTTATAAATAAAACCAGAATAGTCATACCCTGGGGCAGCAAACGCAGCACTAGGGTATGGCAACAACTACTATAAAACACAGAATTATAAATTGGCTGACTTGGCAACGATCGCAAAATATCAAAGGAAATGAAAACAGCGAACATGAAGTTCCGTTTATTTTAAAAAATACGCATATATCGCGCATAAAAAAAGACTTGCATTCATAAAAACATGCAAGTCTTTGTTTTGTATGGTGGCTACACCGGGATTCGAACCTGGGACCCCATCATTATGAGTGATGTGCTCTAACCAACTGAGCTATGTAGCCTATGTGTCTTGAGGGTGCGAAATATAGCGATATCCCTATCTGCTGTCAACACTGTTTACACATTAAATCTAAAATGAACCACATCCCCCTCTTGCATGATGTAGTCCTTGCCCTCCAGACGCCACTTTCCAGCATCTTTTGCACCTGCTTCACCATTACAAGCAACAAAATCGTCATAAGACACCACTTCTGCACGAATAAAGCCACGTTCAAAGTCAGTGTGAATACGACCTGCCGCATTCGGTGCCGTCGCACCAACTTTCACCGTCCATGCACGCACTTCTTTCTCACCCGCAGTAAAGAAGGTCTGTAGATTTAACATGCTGTAGCCCGCACGGATGACACGGTTCAAGCCAGGCTCCTCTAACCCCAGGTCTGCTAAAAACTCAGCCTGATCTTCATCTTCCAGCTGCGCTAGCTCCTCTTCAAGAGACGCACAAACCACCACTAACTCCGCACCATCCTGATCTGCCAACGCTTTCACACGAGTCAACAACGGATTATTTTCAAACCCATCATCATTTACATTGGCAATAAACAACAACGGCTTAATGGTAATCAACTGCAGCTCGCGCACCAGCAAACGCTCATCATCTGTTAACTCGAAAGAACGCGCTGCTAGCCCCTCACCCAAGTGCTCATACAAGCGCTCAAACAGCGCTTTTTGTGCCACAGCTTCCTTGTTGCCAGAGCGGGTGTTTTTTGTCACACGAACAATCGCTTTTTCCACCGTATCAAGGTCTGCCAGTGCAAGCTCAGTGTTAATCGTTTCAATATCCGCAATGGGGTCAACCTTGCCATTTACATGAACGATGTCATCATTCTCAAAACAGCGAACAACCTGTGCAATCGCATCAGTCTCACGAATATGGGACAGGAACTTGTTTCCAAGCCCTTCTCCTTTAGAAGCGCCCTCAACCAGTCCCGCAATATCCACGAATTCCATTGTTGTCGGAATAATCCGTTCTTTAGGCTTTACAATATCGGCCAATACCTGCAGTCGCAGATCAGGCACTGGGACAATGCCAACATTCGGCTCTATCGTACAAAATGGATAGTTTTCCGCTTGAATACCAGCCTTGGTTAAGGCATTAAATAAGGTTGATTTGCCCACATTCGGCAGACCAACAATTCCACACTTAAAACCCATTTACGTTTACCTTAACTATTTTGTATGCAGTGAGTTCATCACTTTTTGCATATCACCCAGAACAATTCTTTCGACTTCATCGGCTGCAGCATCAATACTGCCTCTGATTTCAATACTGTCAGAAGCAGATGGACGGGAGAGCACATAGTCCGCCACCTTTTTAGCATCACCGGGGTGTCCAATACCAATGCGAAGCCGCCAATATTCCTTACCAATTTGTGCATGCAGATCGCGAAGACCATTGTGCCCTCCGTGCCCACCGCCACTTTTCAGGCGCACCATTCCGGGAAGAATATCAAGCTCATCATGAGCAACAAGGATTTCAGTTGGTGATATTTTGAAAAAAGACGACAGTTGCTTAACAGACAAGCCACTGCGATTCATGAATGTTGATGGTTTAAGCAGCCAAACAGTCGCTCCGGCAATATTAACCTTGCAGCACTCACCAGAAAAGCGACTTTCCGTTTTGAAAATACCATTGTAGCGACGAGCCACTTCGTCAACAAACCAAAACCCGGCGTTGTGCCGGGTTCCGTCGTACTTTGCACCAGGATTACCAAGACCAGCGATCAGTTTAATTGCTGAATCCGCCACGTGCTGGCACTTCCTATGTTAATTACTTAGTAACAGTTGCAATTGCCAAGTCATGGTCTTCACCATGAGCGAGCTGTACTGATTCAACACCCTCAGGCAACTTCAGATCTGAGATATGTACAGACTCACCCAGATTCAAGTCGAGTACATCCACTTCAACAAACTCAGGAATATCCTTTGGCAAGCAGTAGATTTCAAGATCCATCATGGCCTTCATAACCTTACCACCACTTTGCTTCACACCCGCACACGCTTCTTCATTTACAAAGTGTAGCTGAACAACAACCTTCACCTTCTCATTCGAGCTGATGCGCTGTAAGTCGGCATGTAACACAACCGGGCGAGCTGGGTGACGCTGCAGATCACGCAATAGTACCTTTTCGGTATTTCCATCAATATTCAGATTGATGATTGACGAGTAGAACTGCTCTTCCTGCAAATTACGCACCAACTGATTTTCTGCAAGACTGATGGAAACAGGCTCACCTTCTCCACCATAAACGATTGCAGGAATCTTACCAGTGCGACGTAGGCGGCGGCTCGCACCTTTGCCTTTATCAGTACGCAGTGTAGCGTCTAGTTTGTATGTATTAGCCATGGAATCTCCAAACAACTAAGTCGCCCAAACGGGCATTAATAGAACGATCATTACGTTCGCGACCAAACAGCAATGATCGGTAAAAATCAGACTTCGTGGAACAAGTCACTCACAGACTGATCTGTATTAATGTGCAGCATGGTATTTGCCAATACCTGCGCCACAGAAAGCTGGCGAATCTTATCACAATGCTGCGCCTGTACTGATAGTGGTATGGAATTACTCACGACCACCTCATCTAGCTGTGACTCGCTGATGTTATCAACCGCAGGGCCAGAAAAAACGGCGTGGGTAGCATAGGCGACCACTTTTTTCGCACCCTTGTCTTTGAGTGCCTGCGCTGCGTGGCATAATGTACCGGCTGTATCGACTAGGTCATCGATGAGTACACAGGTCTTACCACTAACATCACCAATAATGTTCATAACCGCCGAAACATTTGGTTCTGGACGACGCTTATCAATAATGGCCAGATCAACGTCACCCAGCGCCTTTGACAGCGCCCGCGCACGTACAACACCACCCACATCCGGCGATACAACAATCAGGTCATCGTATTGCTTACTCAAAATATCCTGACGCATCACACCTGATGCATAGATATTATCCACCGGCAAGTCAAAAAATCCCTGAATCTGGTCGGAGTGAAGGTCAATGGTGAGTACACGATCCACGTGACTCGTGGAGAGCATGTCGGCAACCAACTTCGCGGAGATGGGAACACGGCGTGAACGAACCCGGCGATCCTGACGCGCGTAACCGTAATACGGAATAACCGCAGTTATTCTTCCGGCCGATGCTCTATACAATGCATCCACCAAGATAAGGAGTTCCATGAGATTATCATTCGTCGGTGCGCAGGTTGATTGGACAACGAACACGTCCTGACCACGAACATTCTCAAGTACTTCAGCATGCACCTCACCATCACTAAAACGGCTCAACTGCAACCTACCTAGAGGAACGCCCACACAGTCAGATACCTCTTGTGCCAACATCGGATTCGCATTTCCTGCGAAAATCATCATCCTGTTCATCTCGGACATGATTACTCTCTTCCTAGAAAGACAAAAGTCTGCACGAAGCAGACTTTTAATCGGAATTGATGGCTGGGTCGGTAGGGATCGAACCTACGAATGCCGGGATCAAAACCCGGTGCCTTACCACTTGGCGACGACCCATCTGTTGAAACTTTCCCGACAATCTATCCGAGCCATTCAGCCGGTGTCTGCATCAGGAAAGATGCGCATTCTAAGGAGCTACCCCCATCTTGTCAACACTTCCTGATAAAAAAACTCAGACACCAAAGCGAACCACTCTAAACAAGTTATCGAGCATTAAATATCCATCAATATTTAATGCGTCCTCCAGCGTTTTGTCAGCACCCTAACCTTCACCTGATTCTGTGCACGGGAAATATTCACTTTTGATGGCATCGCAGCAAAATCACTACCTTGATAACCTAAATAATCAATGACCCAGCCCGACTGAATGATCTGTGTTGGCCGGCCTTTCCCATCCAGTGCTACTTTTCCGGCAGGATATTGAGGCGCCATAACACCACGAATCCAGTAAGGCATACCATTAACTGGCATCTTTACACGCATTTGCTGTTCCAGTAACCGCTCGGCATCCACGCCTGTATGTACTTTACCTTGGGATCGCATTACCGCTTTACCCGGACGCTGTTCTAATAAAGCAACAATAGTACCTGTCACCGGATTTCTAATTTGCAACGTGTATTCTTGCCTGTTTTTTTGCATCCAGCCTAAACCAAATGTCCAGGCATCTCCCCTGAAACGCAGCGCAGCTCGACCATTCATATCCCAAGATCGCATATTCGACATAACACGCTGCCGCGCCTGCCAAGGATCCGCCGGCTGAATTGGCTTGGGTTTTGTTACAATGGCGGTCGTTTTGGGCGTCACGGTCTGCACCGAGCAACCAGCCATTGATGCACTAATCACTGCAAGTGCGGCCAACATTTTGATTTGATTCATTGGATTTTCCTTCCGTGGTTATTGTTTACTCTATTTAATTAAATAACAAAGGCAGACCACACCAAATTATTTTTCCTGCATGGCCTGTAATCTTTCGTCATCAGGATACTGCTGGATCATCTTTGCCAGCAATGCCTTCGCTGCTTTTCGTTGTCCCTTAACGATCATGACCTCAATCAAATGGCTAGCGATCTCAGGGTCTTCAGACTGCTCATAAGCCTTGGATAATAATGCCATTGCTTCATCAATGCGACCCTGTTTGTACCTGAGCCACCCCAAACTGTCTATAATCGCTAGGTCGTCAGGGCGTAACTCATTGGCTTTGCTAATGTAGGCGGCTGCATCATCAATGCGCTCAGGAATATCCAGTAGTATAAAACCAAGCGCATTCAACGCGTCGGCATTAGCAGGCTCACGTTCAATCAACGCCACCAACAGCGCCTCAGCAGCCTTAATATCTCCGGCACTATGCGCAACAATCGCATACTGGTAGTTCATTCTACTATTATACGGGTCAATCTTGTAGGCACGCGCAAATGCAACTAATGCTCCCTTGTGGTCAAGGTACTTTGCCAGCAGCTCACCTTCCAGTCGCCAATATAAATATTTATGTTCAGGTGATGTCGCTGCCTCTCGCTGGCCTGTAAGCCACTCCTTAGCGACGTCGAGACTATATTGCTCAACTAGCAATTCAGAAATTCGTCGCTGTGCACTACTGAAGTATTGTCCTGGTGCAACCGCACGATACTCACGCAATGCCGCATCCATTTCGTTATGACCTTCATGGATTTCTGCTAAAAAATGGTGCGCTAAACTCTTGTAGGTAGCGTCACCTAGCAGCACTTTTGCATACTTACTCGCTTGGGCATACTGTCCTTGTGAAATATATAAAGCCACCAACGATTTCACCACTTCCAGATTATCAGGCGTATTTTTGTGAATGGCTTTTAACTGATCAATAGCTCCTTGGTGGTCATCGCTCAGCATTAACAAGCGCGCATACTCCAAACGGCTCACATCATCCACATGCGGCGATGTTGCCAAATGACTCATGATTGCCAGTGACTCTTTTTCATGTCCCTGTTGAAATAACGCTTTACTCCTAAACACATCGGCCTCAACCTGCTCCTGTGGTGTCAGTCCTGTTTTTAAGCCATCCACCAGACTCACTACCTGAGCATAATCTCTCTGACCCAGTGCGATACCTGCCAACCTCAATTTAGCCAGCGGCGTATCATTGTACGATTCAACATAGGTTTTGAACGCCTCAAACGCTTGTTTTTGATGAGATTCCAGTGAAATTAACGACACCAAAAAAGATAAACCATCACGACCATTTGCGGACACCAACTCATGAATACGGTGCAACTGCTTTGCAGCGGCATCAAACTGACTATCCCGCAACAGTAGTAGGGCCAAATATTGACGTGACTCAATCTCGTCCCCACCCAAAGACACCCATTGCCTGGCACTGGCAATGGCTTTATCCAGAAACTCAGTTTGTGCTGCCGTTTCAGTGGCTACACGCACAAGCTGCAAGTCGGTACTACCCGGCAGAACTTTTTCAAAGTGCAATGTAGCATTTTTATTATCACCATACTGACGGTACATTTCCGCCACAAGCGTGTGGTACATCGCCTGCTCACTGGATAAAACAGGTGACAGGGAGGGCACTGCGACCGGTGATAATGGAGCAGCCTTTGTGTCACTCACTAACAATGACTCAGCTCCATCACAGCCAGCTATTAAAGAGAAAATACCTGCCACTGTTAGTCGCAATAAGTCACGCACAGCCAATCGTTTTTGCATTAATGTCACTCTGGCATCCGGGGATTTGTTGTAGAATACCGAATATTTCTACCTCAAAGCTTTTGATAAAACCAGTTAGATTGAATGAACTGCCAAAAAAAGCTGCTAATTGGATACTGCGTTTCTACAAAGGCCGTGTCTCTTTTTGTGCTTATGAACTGGCATTATCGAAAGTCTACTTGTATTCCTCATACAGCTGACAGAGAATCTAGCCTCCTGAAAACTCGCACAAAGCACTTTTCTGTATGTCGATTGTTGTTATTGGAATAAACCATAAAACGGCACCTGTCTCAATCCGTGAGAAAGTTGCGTTTTCAGGACAAAAATTAGAAGACACGCTGCGCAAAAATTTACCACCCTTCGACGAGAAGCTGATTCTATCTACCTGTAATCGTACTGAAGTTTATGCCAGTGTGAACCATCAAGCTTCTGTCGACTCATTAAAAGCCTGGTACGCCCAACAACACGACATTGCCGGTCAGAGTATTGAGCCTTATATCTATCAGTTCTCTGATGCAGAGGCTGTGCGTCACGCCTTTCGCGTCGCCTGCGGCCTTGATTCTATGGTGTTGGGTGAGCCACAAATTCTTGGACAACTCAAATCTGCATTAAAAATAGCAAGCGAACACAATGCAACGGGCAGTAAACTCAACCGTCTGATGCAACATGCATTCTCCACGGCTAAAAAAGTGCGTACCGAAACTGAGATTGGCTCTAACCCTGTTTCTGTCGCCTACACTGCGGTCAACTTGGCTAAACAGATTTTTGGTGACTTAAAACGTCAAACAGCTTTATTAATCGGTGCCGGAGAAACCATTGAACTGGTGGGGCGACATCTACAAGGTGCCGGCATCAAGCAAATCATTATTGCAAATCGCAGTCTGGAAAATGCCCGCATATTAGGCGCAGGTTTAAACGCCAAAATCATTGGCTTGACCGATATCGGGGACAATTTGGAATTTGCGGACATTGTTATCTCATCCACCGCCTCCCCAATTCCGATCATTGGTAAGGGCAGCGTTGAAAAAGCACTCAGACGCAGAAAGCATCACCCTATTTTCATGGTGGATATTGCCGTTCCCAGAGATATTGAGGCAGAGGTCGGTGAACTCAACGATGTCTATTTGTACACTGTGGATGACCTGCAATCGGTTGTAGACCAGAATATTGATGCCCGCAGGCGAGCCGCCGACCTGGCAGAAACCATTATTATCCACGAGACTCAGGTTTTTCTATCCTGGCTGAATGCACGGGAACAATTGAAGCACGTCAAAAACTATCGTCGCCAGCTTGCCATTATCAAAGAAGAGACATTGCATAAAGCACTACAAAAACTCAAAAATGGTAAATCAGCCGAGGAAGCGTTACAATTTCTGGCCCATACGCTCACCAACAAAATAAGTCACATGCCCACTCAAGCATTGAACCATGCAGCCCATGCGGGGGATATGGAGACTATCGCAGCAGCGGGTAAATTGCTTGGGCTTAAAGACGACTCCCAAAAAACTGAAGAAGATAATACGTGAAACCATCTATTCTGAATAAACTTGAAAGCCTCAGCGAACGCCATGCTGAAATTGCGATGCTCCTATCAGAAAATGAAGTCATTGCAGACCAGGATCGGTTTCGCAAGCTATCCATGGAATACAGTCAACTAGAGCCGGTCGTAAAGGAACATCACCGCTATCTTCAGGCTACTGAAGATAAAGAAACAGCACTGGAAATGCTGGATGATCCTGAGATGAAAGAGCTGGCTCAGGAAGAACTTAAAGCGGCAGACCAGCAACTCGCGGAGTTGGAATCCAGTTTGCAACTGTTACTGCTTCCCAAAGATCCCCATGATGACAGCAATATATTCCTGGAAGTCCGTGCCGGTACAGGTGGGGACGAAGCGGCCATTTTTGCAGGTGATCTATTCCGCATGTATTCGCGTTATGCGGAAACCCGTGGTTGGCAAGTGGAAGTCATTAGTCAAAATGAAGGCGAACACGGTGGCTATAAAGAGGCTGTGTTGCGTATTATTGGTAACGGTGCCTATTCTCGCCTAAAATTTGAATCGGGCGCCCATCGGGTGCAACGCGTTCCCGAAACCGAATCCCAGGGGCGTGTTCATACCTCCGCCGCAACAGTAGCCATTATGCCAGAAATTGATGACATTGAAGCTCAGGAGATTAAGAGTTCGGACATTCGAGTGGATACATTCCGTGCCTCCGGCGCAGGTGGTCAACATGTTAATAAAACTGACTCGGCCATTCGCATTACCCATATACCGACAGGTACAGTTGTTGAGTGTCAGGATGAGCGTTCACAGCATAAGAATCGTGCCCGTGCCATGTCATTATTACAATCCAGAATTCTTGAGGCTGAGCGTCAGGCACAACACAATGAGCAAGCTGAAACACGACGCAATCTCGTGGGTAGTGGGGATCGCTCAGAGCGCATTCGCACTTACAACTTCCCCCAGAGTCGTGTCACGGATCATCGCATCAATCTGACCTTGTATAAGCTGGATGAAATCATGGCCGGTTCGCTGGATTCCATTATCGCACCACTTATCAGCGAATATCAGGCAGACCAACTGGCTGCGATGTCTGAATAATACATGAGGATTGACCAGGCGCTACGGTCAGCGACAAAAGTGCTTACCGGATATAGCGATAGTCCACGTTTAGACAGCGAAATCCTACTGAGCCATCTGTTAAACAAGCCCAGAAGCTATCTGTACGCATGGCCTGAAGTAGAGCTTGATTCAAGCCTCCTTGAAGCCTTTAATGCAGCCGTTGAGTTACGAAAAACCGAATACCCCATTGCCTATATCACTGGCTATCAGGAGTTTTGGTCATTGCAAATTGGCGTGACTGAAAATGTATTGATACCACGCGCCGATACCGAGCTATTGGTCGAAACTTCGCTCGCAAAACTTCAAGAAGTCGATACACCCAGCATTCTTGAGTTGGGCACTGGCTCTGGCGCGATTGCATTGGCACTGGCCAGTGAACGCCCAGACGCTAAAGTGCTAGCTGTTGATAACTCTTGTAGTGCGTTGGATGTGGCAAAGCACAACCAACAATCACTACACATCCATAACGTCCAATTTATGCTTTCTAACTGGTATGAATCCCTACCTAGAGCGCGTTATGACCTCATTGTAAGTAACCCACCCTATATTGACCCGGCAGATAAACACATGACTACAGGCATCCGCTTTGAGCCTCGGCAGGCATTGTGTGCTGACCATCAAGGTCTTGCGGATCTGGTGTACATCATTCATCATGCCCAAAATTACCTCAAGCCTGATGGCTGGATTTTACTGGAACATGGATTTGATCAAGGAAGCTTAGTCACCAAGCAACTCCAGCAAGCAGGCTTTCAACATGCCCACTGTCTCAAAGATTTAGCTGGAAATGACCGCATCAGCCTTGCCAAGCATATGCCGACACAATCAATTCCAACACTCTCTAGCCGTCGCAGCAACCGACCAGTCTGAGTCACCACTCCCTTTTGCCTGTTTTAGCCCAGTGTTCCAGAGCTGGAAACCTCCCGAACATGCGCTATCGTTATCTTGCCCCTTGCCCGTTACGGGTGTTGCTCGGATTTTATAGCCAACACAAGGGGTAGTATTGGTACCATCGCAACTGTTGATTATATTGTTTGAGCTATCCAGCCCCCAAACCTGTACAAAATACAGCCCACTTTCTGTGGTCAGCTTTTCAGAAGCAAAACCCAGCCCCCCTGCATCATTGAGCGCCTTTGCATAACTCAGGTGCTGCACATAGTAGCTTTCCTGAAGCTGAGCGATACGTAATATCTCTGTCTTCGCCTCTGTCCTTTTCGTTTCACGAACATACTTTGTATAAGAAGGAATTGCTATCGAACTTAAAATCCCGATCACCGCCACCGTAATCACTAACTCAATCAAGGAAAAACCTGTGTTCTTACTCATTCTTTACCACACCTTTGTTATGGTCTTGATATTTTTATTATTGCTGCCGATGCTTGGACTTAATTATTGAGCGTAGCATTTGTCGGGGGAACAATCTTCGCAACACCCAATCGGTGGTTCGCCTTTGCTCCGGTTCCACGTAAGCGAGACTCCGCATCAATTTGATATACCTGACAGGTTATGCCTCCCGCACTGGGTGAAGCGTTGGTAGATAACGCAACACCATGTACGGCAGGGCAAGGACTATAACCCAGATACGATACACGAGCCTTTGAAGATAATCTCCCACCACTCACTGCTTCAGTGGGTAAATCTGCACTTGGAACCGCCTTATTGCGTCCCGTGGCAATCGCTGCCTGCTGAATATAGTTAGTATTCGCTGTTTTACTCAGCGTTGATTCCACTCCCTGAAACACCAACATACTCGCCATACTATTTCCAGCAATCTGTGTGTTGCTCTTGGCTAATTTTAATGAGCTAACACTCAAAAGCATCAAAATCAATAAAATACCCAACGCCCAAATCAATACAACACCTTGTTGTTTTCTCAATAAAAACCGATTCATTCCCAACTCCTATAAAACATTGCGTAACAGCACGGTTGAGGTAAATACAGCTCTCAAATACTTATCATTTCTTGTCACTGTCGTATCCTCCGAAAGCTTATACGACCTTGACACCTTGGTCGTAGCCACAGGTTTTAGGGAACGTACCAAAACGGCAATATTGACACTAACAACGGCACTCCAGTTACTGACTGTATCAGCATTGACGTAACGGTCTGCAGTACCATCACTATTCATATCTTCCCCGTAGGTGAATTGAATATTTTCCACCCCTTCAGCCACTTCCTGTGCTGTATTGGTTCGTGAGCCTGCACACATCAGCACAGGCACACCATCCGCATTATTTTTTACCGAGAAGTAATTATAAATTCGAGAAGCTGTCGTAGCTGCCGATCCACCACCAACCCGACAGGGTACTGGAAGCACAGAAGCGGCACAATCTGTGTTTAAAGTACCATCACCCATATAAATCACGCCGATCGTATCCCCAAAGACACCGCTATTATTCTTCAACGCAGTAAAAAGAGATGGATTGACAACACTGTCCGAACCGTCACTACACACTGAGGTCGATACAGCGCCACGAATAAACATATCTTCAACAGGTGCGATAGAGGTTGAAGTGTAAGCGGTATGTTGTATGACGTCCGACAGCAACTGTAATACCGAGCGTCCATTATCCTGAAGTTGTGACAGCTCATTGGTCGTCAAGCTGGAACGCTTATTTCCAACATAGATGGAGGAAATACCCACCGTAATAAACAAACCAACAATCATTGCAACCAATAATTCCAACAATGAGAGACCTGCATGACGTTTCATCACTATCACCCTCATTTCCCAATCACCGTATTGATAAGCAACTCACGGGCAATCGTTGCATTTCCAGAACTTTCTCCTTCCCGTCCCAGTACCTGCTCGTCCCAGCCCAGCTTCAATACAACACCCGTACGACAATCCACTGGACAAGTGATGGTCAATACTGAATTACTCAAATCTCCGACAATGCCACCGGCTGCACCACCGACACTTCCACAGTAAGCCTTAAACAGATCGTATGCCGCCATTTGTTCAGAGTCACAGGTCACACTTGATTGACCACAATTTTCAGCTGGTGCATTTGCACAACTATAGGACGCACTGTTGAACACGTATTTTCCGGCAGATACACCAGCGGGATTACCCCGCATCCTTTCGAGAATTGACTGCATATGATGGGCCGCCTGATTTTTAGAAAATGACTGTTGATTACCCTTTAGACCAATCAACTGCATACCCGCCACACCTAGCAGGCCAATGGTCACGACCAAAACGGCAACGAGCACTTCAACCAAGCTGAAGCCCCGCTGTTTAGAGACTCTGGGCATATTAAACTTGCCTGTATTATTTTTATAATAAATGGCACTTCGACCGATTCATATAACATCGGTTACATACGATTCGCCTAAGATGATTGTAACGAGCATGGACTGCTGAATGAAGTACCACCGGTCAGAGAAAAAAACAACAGCTCAATTCACTCCCTTCATGTATTGAAGTTTTTTCCTTTACTTCAAAAGAGGTTGCAGCTTCAATCCGAGCAGAGTTAGAAAAAGTTGGTACACCAATTGGAGTGTGTGACACCCTCATCGCTGGGATTGCCACCAGCTATAATTCTACGTTAGTTACCCGTAACACAGAGGAATTCAAGAGAGCACACAGCCTGAAATAGAAGACTGGTTCTAATATGGAGAAGCGGGGATCAGCGACCTCCACAGCTCTACTCTGCTGGCTATTAAATACCTATAAACCAAAAAAGACTAAAAGTCATCGCGCAAAATCAATCAACTGCCCGGCCCGAACACCATCAACCAAGGCATTATTTCGCCAGGCTACTTGCCCATTCACAATAGTCGTATGCACCGAGGAGCGAAACTCACTGCCGTTATAAACAGTCCAGCCTGCCGATGAGATCACGTCTTCGTTACGCGCAATAAAAGAGCGATCAATATCAACCAATATCAGATCCGCCCAATAACCTTCTCTAATATAGCCCCGCTCACCTATTGAAAAACGATCAGCCACCGCGTGACTGGTTTTTTCTACAATTAGCTCCAAACTAAGAATCTGATCCTGAAAGTGCTCCAGAACAGCAGGCATCGCAAACTGCGCCTGAGGCAGACCAGAGGGGACATCCAAATAATCTTGTTCTTTGTCACGTCTAGCAATAGGAATATGCCCCGTACAAATATTATCAATATTCCCGTCCAATAAGCCTTGTATCAAAGCAGCACGATCAATATCAGTTTTTATTGCGGGGCAATACTTCAACTGCGTACCCTTTTTAGCACTATCCGTATCAGTAAAAACTAAAAACTGCGAACACACATCCGCACTCACATTAGAATATTCTGCTCGGTATTTTGCTAATAACTCCACCTCAGCATCACTGGATATATGGAGTAAATGTACGTTGGCTTGTGTATGCTTAGCCAAACGCAACACTTCATCGGCCGCGATGGAGCAAACTTCCTGATTACGGATTGAGCTGTGCAAATGGAAAGGGATCTTATCGCCATACACTTGACGATAACTTTCCTCATTACCCAAAATAAGTGGCGCACTTTCGGCATGCACCGCAACGATAATGGGTGAATTTTCCAATAAGGACTGAAGTACATCTGGCTCATCAAAACGATACTCATCCTGAAAATCCGCCATATCTGCGTATAAACCACAGCAAGCCTTCAGACTTAAACCGGACAAGTCTTCTACTTCATTCACCCGAACCGCTTGATAGTAGGAAAAGTTAGTCACTAACGTGTGACCCAATGCTTCCAGTTGCTTCTCGGAAAAATTCGTTTTTCTATGAGACTCCGTATGTAGATCAGGCAGCAATAAAACGCTTGTAACGCCTCCGACAACGGCTGCCTGACACTCTCTTGCCAAAATTTCGGGTTTCACCTCCTCTCCAACGATGCCAAATTGGGAGTCAATCATCCCTGGCAAAAGATAAAGCCCCGATGCGTCAATAAACTGATCAGAAGTGATCTGACTCAAATCAGAGTCAATACGGGCGATGCGACCATCACAAGCCAAAACATCCGCTTTTTGAATACGGCCCTCGTTAACTACCTGTGCGTTGCAGATTAGCAATGTACTCATAAGCAAGAGATTTCTTGGTAATTATTCAGGGTGCTTTTCTAATAATTCGAATGCGTATGGCCACGGGTTTTTTTCATCGGCGTTATTGCTAGAGTAGTCGAGCTGCTTCCATTGGTAGGCCATATAATCTGGAAAATGGGTGTCACCCTCCACCTTCAATGAAATATGTGTCAGGTAAAGACGGTCTGCAATCGGTAGCGCCTGTTCGTAGAGCTGTTGACCACCGATGATAAAAATTTCCGTCACATCTGGCCCCATGCTGTCCAAGGCCTCACACAGCCCTTGCATAACCTCACAGCCGTCAATGGATAACGACGTATCACGACTCAAAATAATATTGCGACGACCTGGCAATGGCCTGCCGATGGAGTCATACGTCTTCCGCCCCATAATGACAGGACAGCCCATTGTACTGTGTTTGAAATGAGCCAGATCCGCAGGTAAGTGCCAAGGCATCCCTCCACCGAGACCAATCACCCTGTCTTCAGCCATGGCCACGATCATTGAAATGATCATTTTACAACGCGTAACGCCGGACGTTTACCTGCAGGTGGCTTGGGGGGTTCAGGGTCAGGGTTGGAGTCAGGCTCAGAAGATTCGACCTCGGAATCTACCTCTTGTGACTCTGCCGCTTCGGCTGCTGGCAGTGCATCAAAGCCCATTCCCTCTCCATTTTCAGCGGCATAAATAGCTTTCACCGCTGAAATTGGTGCAAATACCGCCGATGGCTTTCCTGCAAAGCGCGCATCAAATGATAAACCATCGTTATCAATTAAAAATTGATTTGCTGCAGAAGGAGAAATATTCAGAATGATGCGCCCATCCTCAACATAATCCCAAGGTACATCAACATTTGGCTGGGTCGCATCAATCAAGACGTATGGTGTCAAACCATTATCAAGAATCCAGTCATGGATGGCTCTCATCAAGTAAGGGCTTCTTGAGGTCATCATGGCCGAATGGCTTTCTCTGACTCAGTCAGTGAAAGCTGGAACATCTCGCGTGAGAAAATACGATCCATATAGCGCATCAATGGCTTCACATCCGTGGCTGGTAAGTCGATACCATATTTTGGTAAACGCCATAATACAGGAGCAATCGTACAGTCCACCAAAGAGAACTCAGTACTCAGGAAGTAAGGCTTGATGGCAAACACATCAACAGCTGACAAAACACCTGAACGCAAAATACGACGCGCTTCATCTGCTTTGGCTGCATCATCACCTTCCATATCACGCAACAGGCTGTACCAGTCTTTTTCGATACGGTACAACGCAAGGCGTGAATGGGCGCGTGTCACCGGGTCAACTGGCATCAATGGAGGATGCGGGAAACGCTCATCAAGATACTCCATAATGACTCGTGCGTCATACAAGACCAAATCACGATCAATCAGAGTCGGTGCAGCATTATAGGGATTCAGTTCCGCCAAATCTTCAGGTTTATTGTCAGGGTCAATCTCAATAATATCGACTGTAATATCTTTTTCTGCCAATACAATCCTTACCCGATGACAATCTGCGCAATCCGGTAATGTAAACAATGTCATTGTGGAACGCCGACTGGAAACTGAACTCATTCGATCTCTCCAAAAACCAAAACAAGAGGCCACCTCGCTAATGCGGGGTGGCCTCGGAATATTACAGCAAAATGCGTTTAATGAATATCCTTCCAAAACTCTTTCTTCAGCAAATAGCTAAAAACAAAGAGCACAAGCAGGAACAACAACGTCAACACACCATAAAAAGTACGGTTTAACTGAGCAGGTTCACCCACATAAACCAAGAAATTGGTCAGGTCACGGGCTAGTTGATCATACTCAGCAACCGACATTTTGCCCGGCTCGACAAGCTTCAGTGTTTTAGTCACATGGCCATGCTCATCCTTATGCTCTTCTAATTGCTGCATACCTTGTAGCTCATACAACACGTGAGGCATACCCACATTGTCAAACACCAGGTTATTTACACCAAATGGGCGAGACTCATCGCGGTAGAAACCTTTCAGGTAGCTATACAACCAATCACCGCCAGCGCGCGAACGGGCAATGAGCGACAAGTCTGGTGGCGCTGTACCAAACCAGCGAGCCGCATCCTTGGCCGGAATGGCACTTTTCATCAGTGAGCCGGTTTTGCTCAGGTCATTGTTGTCATCCCGGGTGAAGATAATCGACTTAATCTCCCCTTCCTCAAGACCAATATCCTTTGCAACACGGTTATAGCGACTGAAATTTAAAGAATGGCAACCCATACAATAGTTTGCATAAAACTTTGCACCACGCGCCACGCTCATTTTGTTCTTAACATTAACCTGAGCATCCAATAACGGTACGCTGGAGCCAGAACTGAAGGCCGACGTTGACAACACACTCAACAAGGTTCCGGCCAGAAGTAATTTTAATGATTTTAAGTTCATCCTGTTACCCTCGTTGGCACTTCCTTCTCTTCATTAGCCTTAGACACAAACATCGGCAACAGCAGGGTTGTTGCAAGATAAGCCACCGGCAACAACATCATCTTCCAGAAGTAGTCTCGCTGAACCTCGGTATAACTTGGGTCTAATCGCATGTAATCCCACAACAATACGGGTACCAATAACAACACAAACCACAACAGGTACTTAGCCTTGTGCGGACGACTATGTACATAGGTTACCGCGAAGAATAAGAAATAAAGCTGTGTGCAACGCGTACCCAACTCACGGTAAATATCAGTAACGGCCAATACCCCTAATACACCCAGAATGATAAACACAACAGAGAACCACACCAAGTTGATCAGGTGAGCCTTGTTACGGTAACGAACTGACTTAATCGGGTTTTTATCAATCCAAGGCAACACGAACAGTACAGCAATCGCAGCAAACATTGCCAGCGTTCCATACCAAGGGTCAGGGATCGCACGCAGCACTGTGTAGAAAGGTGTGAAGTACCAAACCGGTGCAATATGCTCAGGCGTTTTCAGCGGGTTTGCAGGCTCAAAGTTCGGATACTCAAGGAAGTACCCACCGCCTTCCGGTATAAAGAAGATAATGAAGAAAAACACCATCAGGAACACAACCACACCGACAATATCCTTGACTGTGTAGTAGGGGTGAAAAGGAACACCATCCAGAGGAATTCCGTTCTCATCCTTCAGTTTCTTGATCTCAACACCATCAGGGTTATTAGAACCCACCGCATGTAACGCAACAATATGAACGAAAACCAGACCGACCAGAATCAGTGGTACGGCAATGACATGAAACGCAAAGAAACGGTTCAACGTCGGATCGGAAATAACGAAGTCACCACGAATCGTTGTGGACACCACTTCCCCAATGAATGGAATCGTGTTGAACAGATTAATAATTACCTGCGCTCCCCAGAATGACATCTGTCCCCAAGGCAGCATATACCCCATAAACGCTTCCGCCATCAGTGCCAGATAAATTAGCATACCGATTAACCAAACCAACTCACGCGGCCCTTTGAAGGAGCCATATATCAGCCCGCGGAACATGTGGAGGTAAACAACAATAAAGAACATCGATGCACCAGTGGAGTGCATATAGCGAATAAACCAGCCTCCCGGCACGTCACGCATGATGTACTCGACTGAGGCAAAAGCCAGCTCTGCATCTGGCTTATAATGCATTGTCAGGAATATACCGGTGACTATTTGTAGCACCAGCACTAACATCGCTAACGAACCGAAAAAATAAAAGAAATTAAAGTTCTTCGGCGCGTAATACTCTGCTAGATGCTCATTCCAGACTTTTGTCAATGGAAAGCGCGCATCCAGCCAATTCAATAAACCATTCATTAGGCAGCCCCTCCGCTTTCACCAACCAGAACCAGAGTATCCGTTTTATAGTAGTACGGTGGTACAACCATATTCGTGCCAGCTGGAGAACCCTTATACACACGCCCCGCAAGATCAAAACGAGACCCATGACATGGGCAGTAGAAGCCCCCCTTCCAGTCTGCACCCAAATCAGCCGGAGCCACTTCAGGACGGTATGTTGGTGAACACCCCAAATGTGTACAAACACCAACCATCACGAGATACTGATCCTTGCGGGAACGTGGAATATTCTGTGCATACTCAGGCTGCTGCGTTTCAACGGTAGAATCTGGATCCTTAAGCTTGGAATTCAAGCTTGGTAGGGCTTCGATCATCTCACTTGTGCGATTGACCACCCACACAGGCTTACCCCGCCAGATAACGCGAACCAAAGCGCCCGCTTCAATTTTTGAAACATCCACTTCTACAGGCGCACCCGCCGCAAGCGCGCGCGCACTTGGGGTCAGAGAACCAATGAAGGGGACTGCGATTGCGCCAACGCCGACGGCACCGACTGCTGAGGTAGCTCCGATAAGAAAGCGCCGACGCTTCTTATCTACTTCAGTATCTGCCATTATAAATCCACTCCCAGATCTTAGAAATTGTACCGTTAATGCCAAAACGGTTGGGGTCGCATAGACACGAGCACCCAAGCCAGGATCGTAGTAAATAACCTGACTTTAAATCGGGGTATGGTCGCGCAACTTGCTAGCAAGGTCAAGTCATAATGGGCAGCCACACTCCCTTTGAATCCTTTTCAATACTAATTATTCAAGCACCTGAATTTTTGCGACAACATCACCTTGGGCAGTATCTGTACCCCCTGAAAATTACTCCCAACAACAAGCTTTTCACCCCACCCCAAACAAGATTGAGAATTTAGCATATAGGCCCAAATATACTACTCACCCAAGCGCAGGTTTCGATCACCCACTCGTACCACATCCTCATCCTGATGCGTCACCAACAATACCGTCTTATTTGCTGCCTTGGCCGTTTCCCGTACCCAATCATTAGCAATAAAACGCGTTGCAGCATCCAGCTCCGCAAATGGCTCATCCAACAAAACAATCGGCTCTGGCCTGAGCAGGGTACGCAAAATGGCAATGCGTTGCCGCTGCCCACCGGACAACTTCAATGGTGACTTGTCTAACTGATCAGCAACCTCCAATACCGTGGCCGCTTGCCGGATTCGCTGCTCAGCATCATCCCCCAGCAAACCAAATTGCAGATTTTGCCAGACACTCAGGTGCTCAAACAGATTATGCTCCTGAAACAACATACTCACCGGACGTTGCGTCACTTTTAACGGCAAAATAGAGCGACCGTGCCAACGAACATCTCCCTCGCTGGCTTTTTCAAATCCAGCAATCACATTCAGCAAGGTGGTTTTACCAACGCCACTGCGTCCCTGAATCGTCAAAATCTCACCCGCTTCTACGGTGAAGTCATAACGCAACGAAACACCTTTCCACTGCACTTTTAGCTGATCAACTTCCAGCATGACGGCGACTCCGTTCGAAATAAAACACAATCAGGGCGCAGATACACAGCAAAATTGCCGACGCTAACGAAGCTTCCGCAATGCGATAGGTTCCAGCAAAACGGTAAATCAACCACGGCAATGTCATCCAATCTTCATCACCAAAAATCGAGAAAATGGCCACATCACCCATAGCAAACAGTAATATCAGTGAAAAGCTAAATAACAGTGTGCCTTTTAGCCAAGGCAGCTCAACACGAAGACGCGCCCAGCCTGTAAGCTTTAGCGAATCGGCTAAGCGTGAATATTGCTGATCAAACTGTAACACACGAGGCCGGAGATGCTGCGCGGCAAATGGCACGATGATCACCGCATTCAGCAGTACCACAAACAACATGCCCCAAGCATCCAGATCAATGCGACTGAGCAAATACACATACAAGCCCACAGACAACACCATCGCTGGGGCAAGTAATGTGTGCATCCCCAGCCACTCGTAGAGTAACTGCAACCGCCCCCGACCAGTGATTGCAGCCTGCCGCAAAGGAAGCAAACTGCCATAGGCCAGCAACAATGCAAGTGACGCACTCAGTACACCAATCAACAACGTGGTCACGGTGGGCAATAAGATGGATTGCCAATGAAACGCCTGCCAGTTCATCTCAGCAATACCGGGCGCTAGTGCCAACAACGGCATGAGCAAAATACACCAAACCAATGTGTACAATACGGCATTCGCAACATTGACTGGCAAACTGGCACGTGACAGCCATTGACGGTCAGTCGTTTCGGCAGACAACCAGTTCACCGAGCCCCACCGTGACACCATCAAATACAATAAGCCAGTAATAGCAAATTGCACCCATGCCAACGCCAGCGCTTCGGGAATGTTAAAGTCATACTTGAGCGACTGAAAAACGGCCACTTCCAGCGTAGTCGCCTGTGGACCGCCGCCCAGCGCCAACACCACTGCAAAGCTGTTAAAACATAACACCGCAATAAAACCAAACAAGCGCAGTAGCGTCGCCCGCAGACTTGCCCACTCCACCCAGCGTAGTCGCTGCCATGCGGTAAACTTCAACTGCATGGCCAACTTCCAACTGGTATCGGGAATATTATTCATTTGCTGGTATAACACCCGCACGGCAAATGGCATATTCAAATAAACATGGGCAATTAAAATGCCATGTAGACCGTACAGATTCCAATCTCCTGACAAGCCACTGGTTAGCAGGCCGGAACGCCCAAGTAAAACCACCAAGCCAGTAATCAGAACCAGGGTCGGCAGAATAAAACACAACAGACACAAGCTCAGAAAACCAGCGCGAAAAGGCAACCACGGGGAGTAATACAAAGCCCGCGCGATGGGCCACGCCAGCAGAACTGACAATAATGCACTCAAGCCAGCTTGCTTGAGAGAAAAACCAAGAATTGACCAGAAGTAGGAATCATGCAATAAGGACCAATCTGCACCTGCCTGCCCCTTGTCAGCACTAAAGCCAATCAAGCCATAGAAGGCGAGCGCGGTCAAAGACAGCAGCAGTATAAGACTGATTTTGCCAAGTAACTGCGTCATGAGCCGACCCGTATAAATCAAAACGCCGATTATAAAGTAAGCCACAGGAACATACTATGCAGTCAAATTGGCAACATGCCATCAACCAAGCGCTGGGTAAAAACTATCTATGGGAATGGTTTGCCAAAGGCAGCAGCAATACGCTGTATCGAGGTTGTGATGGTGAACACTGCATTGTGCTCAGAAAAAATGTTCCAGCAGAACGCACACCCGGTGTTGACCGGCAACGTGAAGCCCTATTATTGGAACTAATCAGCGGCCACGATTGGGCACCTCATATCATTAAAAACCACGTTGCAGATGCTTGGTGTGCTATGAAACTGTATCAAGCCATACCCAACAAACCCCAGCTGACGCCACGCCAACAAAAGCAACTTATTCAGGCCATTGGTCAACTGCAACAAATCACTACCACGCAATTAACAGATGAGCAAATCACACAATTAACCATGGACTATGACGCACTCTGGGAGAATGTTTACCGTCCGCAAGCCCAAGCTAAGAATGACCAAACTGCACTTCGCTGGATTCATGACATCAAGCAAGGCTTCGATAAGCTTCCCCCGACCACAGCTTGTCTGGTCCACCACGACTTACACATAGGCAATCTGGCACAGCAAAACGCCCCCCCAACCGTCACCAACGACACACAATCAAACACACTGACTATTCTGGACTGGGAATATGGTGGCCTTGGCAATCCTTGGTTGGATGCCGCATCACTATTGAGTGACTGTAAAATCTCTCCTGCTGCAATTGCCACACTTCCGGCCTTTCAGCAACACACAGCAGCCGAATTTCACGACGGACTAAAACAAGCCATGCACATTAAAGAACGACTCACCAAGCTTTGGTGTTGGGCACGCGGCAATACCTAAGGTCGCTCGCCAATCGTCCCAAAATCCTCATCCCGCATCGCTACTAATACAGACTCACCGTTGGCGCCTACCCGAAACTCGCCGTATTTGGCTGCTTCATACAGCTTCGCTTTTCCTTCCTGAAAGAAAAACGCATTCGTGGCAAATTTCACAAGCCGCCCGCGCTGGCGATACTCCATTCTGACTTCATTGTCACCCAATGCCGTACCATCATCAATGCGTACAAAGTGACCAATGCCCCGCTCATCCAGCGCCAAAACTAGGTGACCATTACTGGCACTCGCCGCTTGCATATCTGCTTGCGCAGCAGAGGCCACGGCAAAATTCAGTGCCATATAATCCCCTTGCATTAAGGAACGCGGATCTACGGGAGCCAGTTCCAGCAGTACCGCCCGGCCTTGAGTAAGCAGTTGCTCTTTTTTATAAATGCCATAATTCACCAGCAGCAAAATACCAAGCCCCAGTAACACAACCCAATGCTTACGCATGCGCAGCCCCCTTAGCCCGGTAGTAGCGCAAGACTTGGCGCACAACCAATAGAGCCAAACCACTAAACAGCAACATCACTGACTTTTGTAGTAAGCTCAAGTCTAACAGGTAGTAAAACTGAGAAATAAACACCACTGAGGCCACCAACCCAAGTCCAGTTAGGATGGTGTTACCAGACGAAAAACCCAGTAATACAACCATCAGACCAACCGTAATCCCCGGCTCATAAACGCCGATGCCAGCTACCAATGCCGCCAGTATCAATGCGGCGACCCCAATACCACTACCTACCGCAATCGCATCACGTTTTAATAGTGTCAGTAACAAAGCTAACAACACCAAACCCAAGCTGCAAGAAGCCAGCAATTCACCAGATGTGCCACCCAATGCTGGCGTATCCAGAGTACGTAGCCATAGGAAACTATCACTCCAAAAGTGACTTTGCGCCACTAAATGCAACAGGCTGACGATAACCATTGAATATCCTAGTGTCCGCAGCATTTCGCCATGCTTCACCCAACGAAACTCCTGCAACCACAGCCAGCAAGCGCCTGCCGGTAGCGCCACCAAAACCAACGAGTACAAACCATACTGATTGCAAAGAAAGACAACCGCGCCCATCCCAACCAGTGCCGACCACATTCGGTGTAAATAATTTGGAATAATCAAGAATAAGACACACTGCACAGTGGCCAACACCACGGCCAGCCAACGAAATTGAGCGAGCCAGTCATCGGATTCCCAAAGCAGATCAAATCCATCCAGTGCACTGTAAACCAGCAAGCCCTGCCCGGCCAGACTGAGTGCAAAGGCAAACTGTCTGGTAAAGTCATTTTGATACGCACTGCGATAAATAATAACCGAGACCAGACAAATCCCAACACCCAGTAAACCAACTGCGGCGACCGAATCCACAAACACCAGCAAACCACTAAACAAGGCACCTAATAAAAATATTGCCCCTATCCAGCCAGCGACACCCAACATGAGCCGGATATACCACGGCACATCGTCATCTTGGATGACTTCTGGTACTTCGCCAGTGACCAGTCCATTGTCCGATAATGTTTGCCACAAGTGGGCGTGAGAGGCGACTGTCATGTTTGTGCCTCCCGAACCACGCCACGCAACCAGAAGCCTCCCAGTGCGGATAATGCGATCACTGAAAAACTCATCAACAACAAGCCACTGGCATCCCATTCAACATAAAGCAAGTGCCGCCCTAATACCGTATTGATAACAGCAACCACCGATAACACGCCAATGGCCAGTACATAAACATCCAGCTCAATATGACGATACCAATAATAGGCACAAGCCACCCACAGCAACCACAGCGATGGCCCCACTAATGATCCCCAAGTCACTTCGCCAAGGATATTAAAAATTGCCAACGCAGTAATCAGGCCACCACTGGCGGTTGCCAATAAACGTATTATCCAACGCGCACTACGCTGTGAGGACTGATGATTACCAGTCACCATCCACTCCCAAATCACCAACGCTATGGTATTGATCATAAACAACACCCATAACACCTGCTCAACACCAATGAGCAGTCCCCAAAATCTGTTAAACACATTGAAATAAAGGGCAATGGCAAGGTTCAGTAGCAACAAGCAAAGCATCCACAACGCAGCAAAACGGGTCACCAAAGCCCACGGCAAGATTAATACACACCACCTTGCAAACAACTCATAGCCATCGGCACCCGTTTGGTAGGTTTGCCCGACCAGCGCCAGCAGCACTCCGACCAAAACAGCCGCCACCATTAACGCAACCTTGCCAAAAATGCGTTCCAAGCCAAGCCACCAGACGGCTAGCAATGCCAGTAATAACAAGCCTTCCACAATGGCAAAACGGGTCAAGCGTCCGAGGCCATCCCAGTTATAGGCAAAGAAAAACACCACACCGCAGGCAATAAACAGCGCACCAAGCCACAACAATAAGGTGTCCAAAAATCCCCACCAATCATCCGCCGAGGGAGTCACCCCACTCAGTCGCATCGCCTCTGGCAAGTGGCTAGCATCAATTTGTGACTGCTCCGCCCACGCCAGCAAGATCAACCGCTTGCTTTTTTTCATTATTATCTGCCCACTATTATCTGTCCGTTTAGCCTATTCGTAACTGTGCTCGGGGCCAGGAAATGTACCGGCTTTCACCTGTGTGTGATATAACGCAATGGCATCCTGAATACTGCCATTTGTATCTGTTAGAAAGTTCTTAACAAATTTTGCTGGACGACCGGGCCACAAGCCCATCATGTCATGCCATACCATAATCTGCGCATCTGTCTTGGCTCCCGCGCCAATACCAATCACCGGAATAGCTAACTCTTTCGTAATGCGCTCGCCCAGCTCCTCTGGAATGCACTCCAGCAACAAAATACTGGCGCCAGCCGCCTGCAATGTCAGTGCCTCATTAATCATCAACTGTGCAGCATCCGGGTCACGCCCCTGTACTGAATATCCCCCTAGGTGATTCACCGATTGCGGGGTTAGCCCCATATGAGCGCATACCGGAATGCCACGCTCCGATAACAGACGGGTCGATTCAGCCAGCCACGCACCTCCTTCTAATTTGACAAGATGTGCCCCTTCACTCATTAAAACCGCTGCATTTTTCAGTGTGACATCTTCCGAGTAGTAACTCATAAACGGCATATCTGCCATAATCAAGCTACCCACATTGCCACGGCGTACACAACGAATGTGGTAGGCAATATCGTCAATCGTCACGGGTAAGCTGCTATCATGCCCCTGAATGACCATCCCCAGCGAATCACCCACCAGGATGACCTCAACCCCCGCATGGCTCACGGCATAGGCCGAGCAATAATCATAAGCCGTCATACAACTAAATCTTTCACCATTAGCCTTTAACTTTGCCAATGTTTTGATGGTGACGCTCTGTGGTGCATTATGTACTGACATGACATTCTCCAAATACGCAACAAGGGCCGATCATAACAAATCAGGCACGATAACGTAGCACCGTCTGAATTATTTGTGACGAAGCCCCAAGATCAAACCAAGCCCCGCCATAGCTGCTGATGAAAGGTTGGCTGTGATAAAGTGCTTCAAACCGCCTAAATGCGGAGAAATCCACGCAATCAGCGCATTATAGCGGCCTTCAAAGCCCCCCCAATTCACATCAATCATGCCGTTGTACTGCAATACAAACAGCACCAACAACAATATGCCAACCACAAAAAACAAGATTTTGAGAAAAGTGCGAACGGCAAAGCCAACCGTAAAGCCAACAAAAAAGCTAAAACCCATATAGGCAGCTAATGCCAGCCAATTCCCCGCCTCAATAGACTGCTGTGGATCCATTATTATCCTTATTAAAAATCATTCAGATTCTAGTGTGTTGCGTTACAATCCGCCCTTTTAACCATTGGCAACCACGTTTTGACACACTCCCCCAGACGCTACTGCGTCGCCCCAATGCTTGACTGGACAGACCGTCACGAGCGTTATTTTCTACGCCTTCTCTCCAAACATGCTTGGCTGTACACCGAGATGGTGACAACAGGTGCCCTCATACATGGAGATTATGAGCGATACCTAAAGTTTAATCACCAAGAACACCCAGTTGCACTACAATTAGGCGGAAGTGATCCGCGCGATATGGTCATGTGTGCCAAAATGGCTGAAGACTTTGGCTACGATGAGGTGAATATCAACGTCGGTTGCCCCAGTGATCGGGTGCAGCGTGGCGCTTTTGGTGCCTGCTTAATGGCCGAGCCCGAACTCATTGCGACATGCGTCGCGGCAATGCAAGAGGCCGTTTCAATTCCGGTCACCGTGAAGAACCGTATTGGTATTGATGATCAGAACGAGGCGGTCAGTCTACGGCAGTTTATCAGTACCGTTGCTGAAGCTGGCTGTAAAACCTTCGTTATCCACGCTCGCAAAGCATGGCTGAAGGGTTTGAGTCCCAAGCAAAACCGCGACATACCGCCACTGAATTACGACTTGGTTTACCAGATCAAGCAGGAGTCTCCGGAACTGGAAATCATTATCAACGGCGGCATTAACACGCTGGAGGAATGCACACAGCACCTGCAGTCGGTGGATGGCGTGATGGTCGGACGGGAGGCTTATCACAACCCCTATCACTTGGTTGATGTCGATGCGACCCTATATAATGATACGCATCCTAAAGTGACGCGATTGTGGGTCTTGGATCAGTATATCGCTTACATAGAAGCACGCCTTAGCGAGGGAGTGCCTCTGAAACATATGACACGCCACATCCTCGGATTATTTCAGGGGGTGACAGGCGCAAAAGCCTGGCGCAGACATATCAGTGAACAGGCTTACAAGCCCGACGCTGGTATTGATGTACTGCGACATGCCGCGAGTTATATCAAGGAATCGGAGTAACGCTTATGTTATTTACAAACAACCGACTGACCATGCGACTTGGCCACTACCTTGGGCATAACAACCACAATGTACTAGATGAACCAGAACCCATACTTGATATAAGCGGCTGCTATGCATTACTGGGGGAAAGCGACCATGCTGAACACAACGCCGAGTTGCCCTTCTCTGAAGACTTACCACAAACGCTCAACCGCGTGATCACCCGCTACGAAAAACAGAGTGGCACCTGGCTGGAGCCTGAGCAAGTCGCATTGGCAGCGATTCAATACGAGGCACAGCAGCAAGCCGCCCTGATACGACACCAGCTTGCCACACAGCTCCACCAAGAAAGCAAACTCCACTGCACCAGTAAAACCTCTTACCTGCGCCTTGCATTATTGGCTCAGGCATTGAATCTCAAGCACATTAGCACCGAACACCCCACGCCTGCGACGACCAATCCCCCCTGCTGTAGGCGCTCGCTGAATGTGCTGCTGGACGATATCAGCATGTCGGAGATCGAAGCCATCGGGCGTGAGCTACGGGAACATTGCACCGCAGAACTCACACAAACAGGCAGCAACCCCAAGGCACTGCAAACCTGCTGGCACTTAATCATGCGCTACACCAACAGCGAAGCCCGCCTGCGTTTAAAGTGTATGCCGATTGAGATGATGCGGGATGTGTTTGAAGCACAGCACAAAACACAATTTGGCTTTGCGTTGCAGGATGAACCAATTCTTATTGATGCACTGGAAATTGATGTGAGCGTCCGCTCCCCCTGCCTACCCGACATGCCCAATGAAAATCCCTATATTGAACAAATTATGGCGCAGTGGAAGGCCGACCCCAGTGAGAAAAATAGCTGGTTGCGCGTCAGCAGCGGCAAGGCTACATCTGCCGCACGACCAAACTTTTTAAGCTGCCCGATATTAAAAGAAATACTGGCTGATCACATCAAAGCGCCAGATGAATCCAGCGTTTCAATTTTTTTAATCAAAAAACTTAAAAAAGAGGTTGACGTATCAGCGGTTCATAACTAACATACGCCGCTCAAACGATTCCTCAGTAGCTCAGTCGGTAGAGCAGTTGACTGTTAATCAATTGGTCGCAAGTTCGAGTCTTGCCTGAGGAGCCACATTCTGAAAGCCCGTTGAAAGTGATCTACGGGCTTTTTTTATTTCCACGATTTCATCACACCTTAGCCACATGGCTCTAGCCGAACAGCTAGGGGGGCATTCGCCTAGCGCAACCACCCTGTTACCCACGCATTGGCTGAGTGAGCCACACTATCCGCGAACGCTTCCATCATATCCAACAACTGACCACCCAGGTAATACCCGTTACCCTGCTCATGTAGCACCCAGTACAGCAAGTAATACATTACAAGCGGTGCCAGCAATGCTAATGGCGCAAATAAGATCCAGTAAAAACTCACCGTTAGATATTTTGCTAAATCATGCTGTATTTGCTTTTCCTCCCAGCTTTGCACCGCCCACATGCTCCATTGGGCAGGGAACCAGAGCAACACCGCCCAACTGACCAAAAACAAATGTATGGCGGTAGGTAACAGTGTTGATAACAAAATAACATACACCCACCTGTTTTCAGCAGCGAATGGGTCATCATGCATGTGCTGAAAAATGACTGATAAATCAAAAATCGTGACGCCACCCAGTGCCAACGATGCACCGTTTAATGCAGCAATCGCTCCCACCATTACAAGGCAGATCAATAGCAAAAATAACACTGCCATTAACCAATCCAGCAGTGCCCATAGCAATGCCGCCGCGCCGTGGTGCTTATGATCAGCAATGGCATATAACAGGCTACGAGTTACACCAAGCGATAACCAGTCCAGTGGGGCATTGAGCAAGGGGAATAAACCTAAAAATAACAGGGGGGATAGTGCGGCTATTTTAATGTCTGCCTGGAGTGCTGACCACAGCAAGATCACAATGACCAGCACCAGATAAAACGCAGTATACAACACCCAAAAAACCACTAGCTGCCAATGGCATCGTATCTTGTCATATAACCATTCGATGGCGAAAGCGAAAGCGAAAGCGAAAGCGAAAGCGACAGCGAAAGTGAAAGCGAAAGCGCCAACGAAAGCGCCAACGAAAGCGCCAACGAAAGCGGCAGCGCCAGCGACAGCGACAGCGACAGCGCCAGCGCCAGCGCCAGCGCCAGCGCCAGCAGGGCAATCGCTTGAAACTTAGCAAGGAAATTAGGCATAAAGGAGTTTTTTTGGAATCCTCCCTATGTCAAAGTCTCTGAACAAGCTACTGGAATGT
>PDWI01002874.1_pt1 | contig 40619 bp, 31 predicted proteins | sample 1430891 | NCBI WGS metagenome assembly PDWI01 (sample SAMN01162508, study PRJNA174530) | Oral metagenome, whole genome shotgun sequencing project. | biome: Marine environment; feature: Marine mammal; material: Swab sample of the gingival sulcus; isolation source: swab sample of gingival sulcus... | reverse complement strand
CAGCGGAGGCTCCGGTTCGAATCCCCCTAACCAACATTGCTGACTTTTATAATTCGGAGAGAGGGGGATTCGAACCCCCGGAACCCGTTAGGGAACAACTCCTTAGCAGGGAGCCCGATTCGGCCGCTCTCGCATCTCTCCAGAGTTATTTCAACTGCTCATAAAAAGCAGCCTACTTACGGAGCAAGGGGGATTCGAACCCCCGGTACCTCTCAGCACAACGGTTTTCAAGACCGCCGCCTTCAACCACTCGGCCATCGCTCCAAAATAGTAGAGCCAATTTTATATTAAATCAACTTTTTTGTCAAGTAAGCAAAGAAGTTTTTTATAATTTTCTTAAATTATAAAACAACGAAATCAGTTCCGACAATTTACTGCCGACCTTTTTTGCTAAACCCGTCTACTCGGGGACTTGCCGATACAGTGTAATCCGATGTAATGCCCTTTTTCAAATAATGCCATGAAAGCCCTGCTATCATAGCGGCATTATCCGTACAATACTTCAATGACGGAAATATACAATGAATATCTTTTTCGCCGGCAAGTTTTTCTCGCAATAAAGAATTTGCTGCAACTCCCCCGCCTGCAACAATTGTTTTTAAGCCGGTATCTTTTACGGCTTTTAAAAGAGGTCGTAAAAGTATTTTTACTGCACGGGCTTGAAACGCCGCAGAAATATTTTCAGGGGTTTGTTCAAAATCAGCATTCCAGAATTTTTCAATTTGATTTATAACAGCTGTTTTTAATCCGGAATAGGAAACATCGTATTCATGACCGGCCTTGTGAATAACTGGCATCGGAAAAAGAGCAGCCTTAGGATTACCGTTTTTTGCCAGCCTATCAATAACAGCTCCACCCGGATATCCAAAGTCATAAAATTTAGCTACCTTGTCAAATGCCTCACCGGGTGCATCATCAATTGTAGTACCGAGAACTTCGATGTTATCAAAGGAATTGACTTTACAGATAATTGAATGTCCACCGGAAACCAATAATCCTAAATATGGATAATCAATATCGTGCTCAAGATGTGCTGCATAAATATGCCCCAACATGTGATTTACTGCAATATACGGTTTTCCTGTAACCCATGCAAGTGTTTTCGCAAATGTTAATCCTACCAACAATGACCCCATAAGTCCCGGTCGACTTGTAACACCTATACCGTCTATATCATCAAGTATTAAATCCGCCTGATTTAAAGCTTTTTTCACAACAGGCAAAATCCATTCGATATGTTTTCTGCCAGCAATTTCAGGGACTACACCTTTGTACTCTTCATGAAACGGTATTTGGGTCGCAACTACATTGCTGAGTATGTGTTTTCCGTCTTCAACAATGGCGCAAGCAGTTTCATCACATGAAGTTTCTATTCCAAGTATTTTCATTCAACCTATTCCTGTTTTACAATCCATTTGCTACTTCCGAAATAGTTGCAAGAGAAAATCCTGCGGCTTTTATATCGGGATACATCTGAGTCAATAATTCTGCAAGCTCTGTTGTAAAAACATGCCCTATCAAAATTGCATATCCGTTTTTTTCTGCAATTTTAAATCCTCTCTCTATTTGTGTTTTCATAGCAGTCTTCTCTTTTATATTGTCCAAAAACACAGCTCTTTCCCATATTACCATACCCATCTCCTTTGCGACACTTGGCACGACTGTCTTTGCAGTTGTGCGTGAATCTAAAAAGTAAATCCCCTCTTCTCTTGCAACTTCAAGAACTATCTTCATAAATGTTTTATTTTCTGTTATCAATGAACCTTCATGATTATTCAGTCCGGCTATCGGTGCAATCTCGGCAATATTAGCTTTCAATGTCTGTATAACCTCTTCTCTTGTCATTTCAGGTTTTAATGCGCCATAACCCGGATTAACACTTTCATCTATTGCCTGCATCGGCTGATGCAAAATTACTTCTTTACCGGCATCTCTTATTCGTCTTGCAGCTTCCGCTGAATGAGCTCTGCCGGGTAAAACCGCTATTACGCAATTAAACGGTAAATCCAAAAAAGCCTGCAATTGTTTTAAATTATGACCGGCATCATCAAACACAAATACAAGCACTCCTTTATGAGGCACGGGCGGAACGGGCTTTTCAGGCTTAGCCGTAACATCATTTTTTGTAACGGTCTTAGATACTTGAGCGGTTTTTTTTGGAGCGACAATCTTTGATGTCTCAACCGGCTTTGGTTTTTCTTCTGTTTTTGCGGGTTGAGGTTGTTTTTTTTCTTTTAAAGGCTGTTGTTGTAAGGTCTGTTCCGGTTTTGTATTAACTACAACAGGCTTTTCAGAAGAAACAACCGAAACATCATCTTTCAAAATTCTCTTTAATGTCGGCAAAACAAAAAAAGTCGTCAAAATTAAAATTACACAAACCGACAAAATACCGACACCGACTTTCAAGTAAGTTTTTTTTTCAGATTTGCTACTTCGATTTCGCTGACTCTTTGTGTTTGAAGACTGTTTTCTTGATTTTGATTTTACAGTACGACTTTTTGATTGAGAAGACCTTTTTGTAGTTGTGTTTTTTTTTGTGCTCTTTCTTTTTGTAAAACTCCCCTTACCATTTTCAGCCATAATGAAGAGAATATAACTAAAATATATTTTTGTCAATAGCTTTTTTAACTAAGGCTGTTTGAAATTATTAGGAAAAATGATTTTAAAATGCTCTAAAATTTCACACAACATAAATTTATATTAAACGCTGGACATTTTTTTTAATCGCTGTTATAATCTTGATGCTTTAGTTATATTTTGGAGGTAGCATGGAGATTATTTTAATTTATGCTGTAGTCATTTTAGTTATCTTTGTATTATTCAAAATGACTGTGGTTGTACCTGAAAAAGAGGCGTATGTAATCGAAAGTCTGGGTAAGTATACCCGAACTTTGGAAGCAGGATTTCATTTTTTGATCCCGTTCATTGATAAAATTGCGTACAAGCAAAATTTAAAAGAAGAGGCTATTGACGTAGACCCTCAAATCTGTATTACATCGGATAATGTTCAAATAAACGTTGACGGCATATTGTACTTAAAGATTTTTGACCCTGTAAAAGCCAGTTACGGAATTGATAACTACAGGTATGCTGTTGCACAGTTAGCAAAAACTACAATGAGAAGTGAGCTCGGTAAAATGGAGCTTGATAAAACTTTCAGTGGCAGAGAGCAAATAAATGATAACATCGTAAAAGTTTTAGATGAAGCTTCAGACAACTGGGGCATAAAGGTTAGCCGTTATGAAATTAGGGACATTCGCCCGACTGAAGAAATTCTTGCGGCGATGGAAAGCCAAATGCGTGCGGAGCGTGAAAAACGAGCCGATATTCTCACCAGTGAAGGCAACCGAGAATCGAGAATAAATGTTTCACTGGGACAGAAACAAAGCTCAATAAACGAAGCTATGGGTGAGCGCGAAAAGAAAATAAACATTGCAGAAGGTAAGGCAAAGGCAATTGAAATTACCAGTACCGCCACTGCGGAAGGATTGAAACTTATAGCAGAAGCTCTTTCAATACCGGGCGGAAAAACCGCAATGGGCATTCGATTAGCTGAAGATTATATTAAACAGTTTTCAGGAATTTTGGAATCAGGAAATATCGCAGTTTATCCTGAAGAAATTGCAAGTGTTGCAGGCATTACGGAAGTAATCAAAAATGCCGGCGTTAATCTGAAAAATTAAGGAGGCTGAATGTGTTTAAATTAATTCCTGTAGCTGTTTTAGCTGTTATCGTTATTGTCTCTTTTATTAAGTGCATACAAATTGTACCGAATAAAATCACCCGTATAGTAGAAAGACTTGGAAAATATAAATGCACACTTGACGCAGGGTTTCACTTTTTAATCCCTTTTATCGAAAAGGTGCGTTATGAGCAAACTTTAAAAGAGCAGGCAATAGATGTTCCTGCACAAGACTGCTTTACAAAAGACAATGTTCGTGTCAAAATTGACGGTATTCTTTATTTGCAGGTTTTTGATCCTGTAAAGGCAAGTTACGGAATAGTCAACTATAAATACGCAACTATTCTTTTGGCTCAAACAACAATGCGCTCAGTAGTTGGTGTTCTTGACTTGGACGATACATTTGAAGCACGCGAGCAAATAAATGCAAAGGTTGTTAAAGCATTGGATGAAGCTTCTGACCCATGGGGTGTAAAGGTGACGCGTTATGAAATTCAAAATATCACTGTTTCACCGTCTATTATGGACGCAATGGAAAACCAGATGAAAGCAGAGCGGGAAAAAAGAGCAGTAATTGCCCGCTCCGTTGGTGAAATGGAAACAATGATAAACCGTTCACGTGCTTCATACGAAGAAGCAAAAAATGTCAGTGAAGGCGAAAAAGAAAAAATGATTAACATCGCCGAAGGACAGGCTCGTGAAATAGTTGCAGTCGCCCAAGCCACTGCGGAAGGCATTCGCAAAGTTGCGGCTTCTACTGAATTACAAGGTGGTATGGATGCAGCGAAGTTATCAATTTCGGATAAATGGATTGAAGCATTAAAGAACCTGCAAAACAATTCAAAGGTTGTTATGACTGCTGACCTTACAAACATAAAAGAAATGACAACTAAAGCAGCAAAAGAAATGCTAGATACTATTGGAAACTAAACTATTGGAAACTAATTAAAAAACTTGTAAACTTTTGCAAGTCTTTTAATTATATAAACAGGAGGAATTTATGGATGTAAAATTAAAGGGTATAATACCTGCAATTTTATTCATCGTCTTGGGTGCAATGCTTTTAATTCACCCGGGTTCATTTTCGCAAACGATATTGTTTATCGCAGGTATCGCTTGTTTGGTTTATGCTGTTCTAAAAGGCATTAAATTCGCAAAAGAAAGAAACACTACTTCAATAGTGTTTGCTGTCGGGCTTTTAATTTTAGCGGCGATATTTTTTATAAAGCCTAAGTTTTTACAAAATTCAATCGGAATTTTTCTTGGACTGATTTTAATCGTAGTAGGTATATTCGTATTGAAAGATTCGTTCGTATCAACCGGTAACACAAGGCTCATCAATATTATTATAGGTGTATTGTTGACTGTCATTGGGCTTTTCAGCATTTTCAAGCCAAACGGTATAACGAGTTTACTTTCAATTGCTATGGGAATTGGGTTTATAGTAATCGGAATTAGAGAGTTACTGCCTGTCATAAAAAAATAAACCTTATATTCTTTACTTAAAAAAAGCATCACCTTATTGGTGATGCTTTTTTTATATTTATCTATGTTTAATCTGAAAACATTACGCTTAAAAAAATCTTAGTGTAGCGATGAGTTTTATGTTAAGCGCTCTTATAGATTGGGGGGTGGCGGAAAAAAATGCTAAATCAAAAATCATTCAATGCTTTTTATAAATTTCCTCACAGCATTTTTTGAAGCCAGGGGGATACACCCCCTCATGCTTTAAAAATTTAATCTATAAGCATGGACTTTTTTTTTGTTTTAGTGTATATTTTTTTTATGGGTCGATTTAGATTATATGTTGATTATTTTAAAGATAGATTGTTTCCAAAAAAAGAAAAGACGGTAGAAGAAGTTGACTTTGAGGAAGTGCCGATAGAAAGATGGGTTGCAGACTTTTCAAATCCGAAAACAGCGAGATTTGCCGAAGAAAGCGGAGACGGATATGTTGCCGGTTTTAAAGCAGAAGACGGTAAGTCTGTTTTTTATATTAAGGCAGTACGAAAACATATTTATGCTTGGACTGTAAATAAATTTTTTCGTTATAAAAATTTTGTTCTTGACGCTAAAATTATTATGCCGAAAGGATGTGCAGAAAGTTTCGGTGAAATAGAGGCAGGGCGAGCAGGGAATTGTGCAACAGGGATATTTTTTAGATACATCAATGATTCTACATTTTACGCTTTGTTGATTTCGGATTCAGGTTTTATTAGATTAGATGCAATGGCGAACGGAACGCCAATGCCGGTTCTGGGTTGGACAAAGCCGGCAGAAGAAATTAGAGGAAAATCTTTTTCGTTAAAAATTATTGCAATTGATTCTAAGTTGACTGTTCTTGTAAATGATAATTGGTTTTTTTCAACTGAAAATGATATTATTCAAGCCGCGGGTAAAACGGCATTTGCAGTTCAAAATTGGGATACTCTTGTTAATGCGGAGTTTTGTTTGGAGAGTTTTGGGATTGTTTCTGAGCCGATGTTAGTAGAAGCGGCAGACAGTGATGCAAATCAAAAGTCGGAAAACTCTGCGACAGCTCATATCAATTTGGCGAAAACTTATTTTGCAATGGGGCATTATGTTCCGGCATTGCTTGAATTAAAAACAGCGAATTCTATAACAGCTCCGACACAAGCAGACCATCTGTTGGCAGGCAGAATTTATTTTGCACAGAAAATGTATTCTGAAGCTGAGGAAGCGTTTATTAAAGCGTTGGAAGCAGGCAATAATGATGAGTCGACAGATGAGGCTTTAATCGAGCTTGGAGGAATATATTATCATAATGACGATTTTTCAAAGTTGGAAGATTTACTTAAACCGGTTGACACGGAAACTTTTAAGAGACTGCCTCTTTTGGCGAATTTAAAAGGGCATCTATTACATTCAAAAAGAGATTTTATAAAGGCGGCAGAGTTTTACGGCATGGCTTTTGAAAGTGCTCCTAATATTGGTGCCTTTGCGTATCACAAGGGTAATGAGCTTTTATCGGCAGAAAAAAAAGAAGAGGCAATAATCGCATATATTGAAGCAGGAAAGGCTTTCTTAAAAGCCGACCAATACAATGATTTGGCTAATGTAATTAACATACTTGAAAGACTTGCACCTGAGCAAAGCAATACTCTCATAATGACGGGGAAATTTTATTATGGTACAGAGCAGTACGAAAAAGCCCTGGAGTGTTTCGAAAAGCTGTGTAAAGACAATTCTGTTAGCGATGCAAGTGCTTGGTATCTTTACGGGCTTTTAGTAAAAGATAATGACAGCAAGTCGGCTTTAGATGCTTTTAAGAAAGCACACGAGCTGGAACCAAGCGAAGGGTTTTATTGCTTTAGACTTGCAGAGGCTGAATTCTTTAACGGTGATGACTGCAGCAAGACTTTAGAAAAAGCCCTGAGCCTTGATCCGGAAAATGCGTGGACACATAATCTTGCCTCATTAAAAGCAATAGATGAAGACGATTTAGATTTGGCAATGAAAGAAATTCAAATTGCAAGAAATATATTAGCCGAAGAAATAGATTTACTTGCTAACTATATTGAAATAAAACGGCTTCAAGGAAAACTAAATGAGTGTATTCCGCTATTTGATGTAGAAGCAGGTACTGCAGACAAAGCTGTTGAAACAAACAGGGCAGGCGGTTATCATGAGCTTGCAAATGCACTTTATGCCGATGAAGAATTTGAGCTCGCAGATGAATGGTATAATAAGGCATTAAAAATTTCGCCCAAAGATCCGCTATTACTTACAAATAAGGCACAAAACTGTTTGGAAATCGGGCTTTTAAACGAAGCTGACGACCTTTTGGTTAGAGCTTTGGATATTGATCCTTCTGTTGATATATACAGAACACTTGCCTATGTAGCGGCGGAAAAAGGTACATTTACCAGAGGTATCGCTGCGTTAAAAGAAGGGCTTGAAATTTTTAAGGATAACCCTGATATGCTTTTTGAGCTGGCAGTACTGCAAGACAATGTCGGGAATAAAACTGAGGCAAAAGACACTTTAATAGCTTTGATGGATATTGAAAAATCTGAAAGAGTGAAAGCTCTTGCTAAAAAAATTAGCGGGAAATAAACACTGCTTCTTAATTGATAATGGTGAATAAAATTAAAGGAAAAATAATGAAAGCGGTATAAAGGCATAACATGAATTTAAATATTTTTGCTTCACGGCTAACAGGAACTGCAGAAATACCTCCATCAAAAAGCCACAGCATTAGGGCAATTATTTTAGCAAGTTTTGCTGTCGGGAATTCGATAATACATAATGTATTAAACAGTAAAGACATAAATTCCGTTATAAATGCTATGAAACTTTTAGGCGTAAAGCTCATTCAAAAAAACTGCACAGACTCAAGTTTCACATTGGAAGTTATACCGCCAAAAAACGGGCTTATCACAAATTTAAGTAAATCGGACAGTGCAGAAAAAATCATAACCGTGGATGCGGGTAATTCAGGCTCAATGCTTTATTTTCTGGCTGTGATATTTTGTTTTATACCAAATAAGACTTTTGTGTTTACAGGAGATGCTTCATTATCGGCAAGACCGATTCAACCAATTATTGAAGTATACAAACAACTTGGAATAAGATATGAAACTAACAATAGCAATAATAAACCCTGCCTCCCTTTAACAATATTTACCGGTGATTACATAAATAAAAAGCAATTAGATAATTCATGTCTTAAACTAAACATGGACGGCATTTTTTCTCAAGTAGTCAGCGGGGTGTTTTTGGCGACAAGTATTTTTGGTTTTAAAACTCATATCAAACTTGCACAGGTTGGTGAAATGCCGTATCTTAAAATGACTTGTAATTGGGTTGAAGAACTTAATATAAAATTTAAAACAAAAAATTTTAATGACGGTATTTTTGAACTTGAAAACAAAAGCAGTATAAAATCATTTCGAAAAACAATACCTTCGGATTGGTCAAGTGCAAGTTTTTTAATTGCAGCATCGGTTATTACTAATTCACAAATAAACATAAAAAATTTAAATTATAATGACGGTCAAGGTGATGCCGAAATTATACGAATACTTAACCGAATGGGTGCAAATATTAAATTAGAAGATAATCTTTTAATAATAAAAAATGCAATAAAATTAAAAGGTATAACAATCGACTGTGCCGAAATACCCGACTTAGTTCCTTTACTTGCATTAATCGCATGTTTTGCAGATGGTAAAACAGAGCTTATAAATGCACAAATTTGCCGTTTTAAGGAATGCGACCGTTTGTCTGCTACTTGCAATGAATTAAAAAAGTTAGGAGCAAGTATTACGGAAAAACCTTCCTGCATTAGAATACACGGCAGAAAAACTTTAAAGCCGGCCTGTGTTGAAAGTTATAGTGATCACCGCATTGCCATGATGCTTGCTGTCGCAGGGCTTGCAATAAAAAGTGATGAGCCACTCGTTGTAAAAAACTTCGAGTGTTTCAATATTTCTTTTCCCAATTTTATTTCAACAATGAAAAAATTGGGCGCAAATTTTATTCGCTCTTAAAATAAAATTTAGAGCCAAAGGAGTTTTTAGATGAAATTTAACAGTGTTGTCATTAGAACAAAGGAAATGCAAAAATCCATTGATTTTTATGAAAAGGTTCTTGGATTTGAATTTGACTACATGATGTCTGCTTCACTTGGAAAACAAATTGCTTTTCTAAAAGACAAAAAAACAGGTATGAATTTAGAGTTAATCTTTAACGATAAAGCGGTTCATTTAAATGAAACAAGAATGTCTCTAACAATGGCGGTGGATCAAATTTCAGAGGCGGAAAAATATCTAAAAGAACATAATGTAAAAATTGTCTCTCCGCCGAGAACAGTTAAAGACGGTAAAAAAATCCTCACCGCAGTAGATCCAAGCGGTGTTGAAATTGACTTTATAGAATTTTAAAATATGTCAAATTAAGCTCATCACAATTCTGCCGGCTAACATTAAACCTGCTATAGCAGGCACCCATGGAACCGATGCCGGCGGGTTGTGGTGCATATCGGGGCTGTCAGGCGAATACAAAACATCTAATTTTTCCACCTGACAATCTCTGAGTGATTTTCTCATTACTCTGCATAAAGGGCAACCTGAAGTTTTGTATATATCTGCAAACCGAAAATTTGCCTCAACCCTGTTTCCACAACCCATTGCTGAAACAATGCTGATATTTTTTTTCTCACAAAAAGTTGCCAACCCTACTTTTAAGCGTATTGTATCAACAGCATCTAAAACATAATCTATATCAAATGAACTAAATATATCTTTGAAAATTTGCATTTCAGGTAAAACAAATTCGTTAAAACTGTACACTTTACACTCAGGATTTATGTCAGCAACTCTTTTTTCAAAAAGCGAAGTTTTAAACATGCCGATAGTTGAATGCAAGGCCAGTACATGCCTGTTTATATTTGTTTCATCTATAACATCATTATCCACCAGTATCAAATTACCAATACCGCTTCTTGCAAGGGCTTCCACAGCATAGCCACCAACACCGCCAAGACCAAAAACAGCCACAGTTTTATTAGCAAGATTTTTATAATACCCCCTGCCTAAAAGCAATTCTGTTCTTAAAAAAATTTCAGAAGACATTAGCGAATTTTAAACAGAATTGCAAACAGAACTATCGTAATTAAAAACTGCATAATCATAAATTTAATTAAAACCTGTGTAGGTGACCAATCTTTGTTTTTGCGCATGTGGTCGTGAAGAGGAAATCTTATAGAAGAAAAAATCTTAATTTTAAAAAACCTCAAAAGAACGACCTTCAATAATCCTGTACCACCATTGATAATAATAATTGCTGAAGTCATTAAAAGCAAAAAGGGATTTTTAGAAATAAGCACCATTACACCGATAAAAAAACCGAGAGCTCTTGAACCGGCATCTCCCATCAAAACCTTACTCGGAAAAGCATTATGCCATAAATATCCCATTAAAATACCGACTAAAGAAAAACTAATTACAGCCCAGGTTGCCCCTTCTTCAATATGCGGAACAAGCAAATATTCGGCAACATCTATATGTCCAAGTATAAAGTAAAATACAATGCCGAGAGCAAACAATGCCATCAATACAAGTGTAGCTGAAAGACCGTCAACACCGTCTGTGCAATTAGTAGTATTTATCGAAAACCAAAGAATTAAAACAGATACCAAAAAGAAAACAATCGGATGAATATGTACAGTATGACTGACAAATGGCAACCAAAACTCAACACTCTGCTTAAAATACGCATAAAACAAAACAACAGAAGTCAAAACAGCCAGCAATAAATCGAGAGAGCCTTTTAAGTACTCTCCCCACGACTTGGTAGACCTGTCGTCAAAAAAACCTGTCAGCATTACAACCCAGGTCAACGCCAAAACACAAAATTGCGTCAAAGTCAAGCTAACCAAAAAAAGCGACAACAATACAAACAATGTTATAAAAACAAAGCCTGCACCGGTAGGTTTCCCCATAGCCAACTCAGGATTAACAGTAAACTCACGGCCTCTGTCCTTAGGTAAAAAACTGTAAAACTTTGGTAAAAGAAAAACTGATAAACTAAATCCTAAAAAAACAGCGATGCCTATCAACACAACATAAGATTCAAGTAAGCGAAACGGCCCAAAATATGGCTGTAAAATTTTTGATAGATTGTAAAGCATTGTCAGAGTATACAACTATTTGTTTATTTTGACAAGGGTTTTATATTTATTTGTAAAGCTTACTCATAAAAACACCCCGAAAAAAAATCTAAAATCCGCTTCGTCCCTTAAAGCTCCTAAGAAGAGTCAACCTATCGGTGTATTCCAAATCACCGCCAACCGGAAGTCCCGCAGCCAAGCGTGTCAACTTTACATCTTTATCTTCCAACAACTTTTGAATATAAAGGGCTGTTGTATCGCCTTCAATTGTGGGGTTTGTAGCAAGTATGACTTCCTGTATGTTTTCTTTTTCTATCCGTATCAACAGCTCTCTGATTTTTAGTTGCTCAGGGCCAACTCCGTCAAGTGGTGCAATTACACCTCCTAAAACATGAAACAACCCGCGATATTCAGGAAGGCTGCTAATTGTATGAACATCTTGTGGACGCTCCACCACGCAGATTGTAGTTCTATCTCTGCTTATATCACTACAGAACTCACAATCAGATTCATCTCTGTCTGTAAATGAACCGCAAACCGGACAGCTGTGTATCATACTGTGAAGATTTGCAATACTGTTTGCCAGACTTTGAGCCTCACTTTTATCCCTGGACAATAAAAAATATGCAAGACGTGAAGCACTTTTTTTTCCAATACCCGGCAACCTCGAAAAACACTCCACTACTTCATCAATAGCTCTCATAAATTCATTCCGGGAAAACTGTCTTTTAAATTGCCCAACATGTTTTCTTTTAATATTTCCTGAAGCTTTGTAACCGCATCACTATGAGCCGCAATTATTAAATCTTGCAACATGGGAATATCTCTATTGTCTACCGCAATTGGATCTATCTGCAAGGATTGTATATTAAACTTTCCGTTTATAACAATTTTTACCAATCCCCCGCCTGAATTTCCTTCTGCAGAAAACTCGGCAAGTTTTTCTGTATTAAAATCACCTTTTAATTTGTTAATGTTATTGATTATATCAAAAGCATTAAAATTCATTTTATGTCTCCTTACTCTTTTTCTTTAATTAAATAATCGCTGACAATTTTACCGTGAAGGATTTCAGTTGCCTTTTGAACTTCAATCGGAATATCATTAGTCTGTTTAACCTGCGTTTCAACATTCTCTTTATACTCACAAAATTCTACAAAACAATGCTCGTCAAAAATCTCATGCACCCTTTTCATAACAACGGCTTTTTCTTTTTGCAACATTTCCAATTCAAAATTATTTTTTACAGGAATTATAATCTTGTTTTCTTCTTTTTGCCAAGGAGCCGTAGATTTCAACGCCATAGAAATCATACCATTCTTTGACGAAAGGTCTGAAACAATTTTTTCTTTCAGCTCGGAAAAATCACATCTGCGGACAGTTTCTGCTTGATTGGTATTATCAAGATTTATCTGTGTTTGTGAAATAAAACTGTCCGCATTATGAAAAGGGTGGTTTGTATCCTCACTGTTTGGGATCTGCTCAAAATCAGGCTTACCCTCATCTTGGATAGCCTTCATTTTTGCAAACGCATTTTTTATTGGATTAGGAACATGACCATCATCCGGTTTGTTTTCCTGTAATTTAACATTCGTATTTTGCGATTTTAAAAATTTTCGCATTTTAGTATATGCAATTTTTAAATCAGCAGGTGAAACATAATCACTTAGCCAAGCCAATCTTGAAACCGTAAGCTCAAGCTCATACCTCGGATTTACCGAAAAACGAATATCCTTAAACAGACTCAGCATCAAACTAAAAGCTCTTTCAACCTGTATTTCATTCCAACCTTGAACAACCTCAACAGGAAACCTGTCAGCCTGTTGCCCTAAAATTGCCTCTTTTGTAATGCCATACTTAACCATCATCAAACTTCTAAGATACTTTGTACAGTCAATTGTAAACTGCTCTACAGAAACACCGTTTTTAAGTATTTCATCGGTAATATGCAATGCCTCGTTCGCATTTTTATTTACGCAAGCTGAAAACAAAGAATTGATTGAATCAATACCCGTAAGACCGAGCTTATCCTGTATTTTTTCAAAAGTAATATGCCCGTCCGAAAAAGCCGCAACTTGGTCAAACAAAGTATATGAATCTCTAACACTTCCTGTAGCTTCTCTGGCAATCCAAAAAAGAGCTTCATCATCTGCATCTATACCCTGCTCTTTTGCAACAGCCTCAAGAGCGGTTTTCAATGTTTCTACATCCACAAGCTTAAAATTAAACTGCTGACATCGGCTTTTTATTGTGGCAGGCACTTTATGCAACTCTGTAGTTGCAAAAATAAAAATCACATAAGGCGGTGGCTCTTCAATTGTTTTCAGCAATGCGTTAAACGCACTTGTTGAGAGCATGTGAACTTCATCAATAATGTAAATTTTATACCTGCCGGAATTAGGCGGAAAAAGTATTTCATCTTTGATTTTACGCACATCATCAATACCCGTATTAGAGGCACCGTCAATTTCAATTACATCAAGATTTGCACCTGCCGTAATTTCTTCACAGTAATTACACTTACCGCAGGGATTCGGTGCAGGTCCTGACTCACAGTTTAATGCCTTTGCCAAAATTCTGGCAGAACTTGTTTTTCCGCAACCACGCGGCCCTGAAAACAAATAAGCTTGTGCAATTTTACCTGCCTCAATGGATTTTTGCAAAGTTGCCGCCACAAAATCCTGCCCCAAAAGCTCGGAGAATTTTTGTGGTCTTCTTCTAGTTGCTGTTACTTGATATTTCATAATAAAAGCATTATACAATAAAATTGAGTTTTAGAAAAGAGCAATCCCTTCAAAAAAGCATTCTAAAAAACCAACAGGCTTTTTAGAATGCAACTTGGAGGAGTTTATGAAATACAACAATTTTTAAATTAATTTATATGCTCTTTTGAAACAAAACTATCTTCAAAACCTTCTATTTTTTTTATATTCTTCAGCCAATATTCAGCTTCAGTTTTATTTGAAAAAGGCCCTACTCTAACTCTATGAACCAAACCCGCAATTGTTTGCTTCGTAAAAATCTCTGCCTTCATATTTTGGTCTTGTAAAACCTTCCTTGCATCCTCTGCATAAATCCTACTGGTAAGCGATGCCGTTTGAACCCAAAAAATATCGCGAGGAACTGATTTTTCGCCCGAAACAACTTTAGCCTTAGGCACATTTTTCCTTGCAACAGGTTTTTTCACAGTCTTTTTTGCAACAATCTTTTTAACACCCGAATCGGCAACGGGGGCTTTAGCCTCCTTTGATTTTTCGGCTTTATCATTCTCCGCTTTTTTTTCAGTTTCCTTTTCTTTATTTTCAGTCGGAATAATCTCAGCCGCCAACTCATCGGGCAAAGAGCCGTCAGTCTTAGGTGAAGAATCATCTAAACCTGAAATATCCAACCCGACAGATTCATCACCGCCGGTTACAATCGTAACATTATTATTTATATTAACAGGGGTATTGCCGTTTTCGGGATTGGGAATAGAGTCGGAATCGCGCACCCACGCATCAGGATCGATAGACGCTTGATTAGGTATCGATGAAGTATCATCAGTCAATCTATTCACAGGTTGCTCATTATTTCTTGAAGGAGAATACAACAACAACGCAATACCAAAAACAACTACAACAAAAGCCGTAATGGTCAAAATTACCCATAAAATTTTTTTCTGTTCCATAAAAGCCGTCCTTTTCTTCCTTTGAATAAATATCGGCATTATAAAAAAATTATTTATAAAAAAAAATATTTATAGATGTGAAATGTTGGGTATGTAAAACAATATTTTTCTTATTTTAAATCAACATTTCACATCTGCAACCCGCTCCCTCGCATAATTTTCCGCCCTCTTCTTTAAAAAATTTAATCGCCGTTTTACGCTCTCGCTCCAACCGGCTTTTCTTTAAAATCAATCGGACGGAAAAAAGACATCGGTCGCAACATCAGGCAAAACAAGCTGCATGAAATTCTATCCGTTTAACCTGATTTAGACGGGCGAAGTCTACACTTTTGCCCGATTAAACTTAAAAAGAAACAACCTTCGCCGGCAGAAGAAGCGTTGTTGATGTTTGTTCAGTAAAGGGCAAAAGGTTATGCGAGCCCGCAGGTTGGCGTAAGCTAAAAAAAAATTACTTTTCATTCCCTTGACTGCACCTTAAAAAGATATTATAATAGGCTCATGTCTGTTGATTTTGTTCATTTGCACACTCACACCGATTTTTCGATTTTAGACGGTGCGGCAAAAATTAAAAAGTTAGTTAAAAAAGCGAAGGATTTAGGACAAAAGGCTTTGGCAATTACTGACCACGGAAATATGTTCGGGGTTGTGGATTTTGAAAATGAATGCATTACGCAAGGAATTAAGCCGATTATCGGAAGTGAGTTTTACATTGCACCTGAAAGTCGTTTTGACAAAAAGGAAGTTGACGGCAGGCGTTATTATCATTTAATTCTACTGGCAAAGAATGAAACCGGTTACAGAAATTTGATGCGACTTTCATCTTTGAGTTATACGGAGGGTATGTATTACAAGCCCCGCATTGACGATGAAATTTTGGAAAAGTATTCAGAAGGACTGATTTGTTTAACGGCGTGTCTTGCGGGAAGGCTTCCGGTTTTATTGCTTGAAAACAAATTCGATGAAGCAGAAAAGCATTTAAAAAAATATCTTCGCATTTTTGGAGCCGACAATTTATTTATCGAATTGCAATACCACGGATTAGACAATCAAAAAAAAGTAAACCCGCTGTTAGTTTCAATCGCACGAAAATTGGGTATTCCGCTTGTCGCCACAAATGATGTCCATTATGTTGAACAGCAGGATTATATTGCTCATGATGTGTTAATGTGCATCGGAATGAAGAAAACCCGAAATGACCCCAACCGATTGAGGTTTGAAGGCTGCGAATTCTATTTAAAAAGTGCAGAGCAGATGGCATCGCTTTTTCCCGAATATCCCGAAGCTATTTTAAACACGGTGCGAATTGCACAAATGTGCGATTTGAAAATCCCTAAACCGGGTGCGTTACTGCCGGTTTACGAAATACCCTTGGACTTTTCGGCAAAAGAGGATTATATTCGCCACTTGGTTTTTGAAGGCCTAAAAACAAGATACGAAACAATAACAGATGAAATAAAAAAGCGGGCAGAATATGAGCTTGGTATAATTATAAAGTTGGACTTTGTCGGATACTATTTGATTGTTTGGGATTTTATCTATTGGGCAAAAGAGCGTAATATTCCTGTTGGACCGGGACGAGGCTCAGGGGCAGGCTCGATTATAGCTTATGCTTTAGGAATTACCGATATAGACCCGTTGAAATACAATCTCCTTTTTGAAAGGTTTTTGAATACTGAGCGTGTTTCCATGCCCGACTTTGATGTCGATTTCTGTTTTGAAAGAAGACAGGAAGTTATTGATTATGTTCGCCAAAAGTACGGTGATGCAAGTGTCGGGCAAATTATAACATTCGGTACATTAAAGGCAAAGGCTGTCATTAAAGATGTTGGAAGGGTTTTGGAAATCCCTTTAAGTGAAGTAAATGCCATCACTAAATTTATTCCCGACAAGCCCCCACACCCTGATGTCAAAAAGGTAACACTTGAAACTTCAATTAAGTATGTTCCTGAAATGCAGGAATTTGCAAATAATCCCGGTTACAAAGAGCTTTTTGAAATTGCAATGGAATTGGAGGATGTAAACCGAAATACAAGTTTACACGCCGCAGGTATTGTAATCGGTAAAACAGAGTTACCTGATTATGTGCCTGTCTATAAAGATTCTTCAACCGGAAAAGTTGCCACCCAGTTTACAATGGACAAACTTGAGGACTGTGGCTTGGTCAAAATGGACTTTTTGGGATTAAAAACTTTGACCTTAATAAAACACACTGAAGATTTAATAAGAGCCCGCGGCGGAGAATATTCCGATTTTTCGGTGGAAAATGCAAATGAGCATGATGAGCTTACTTTCAAGATGCTTTGCGATGGACACGCAGAGGCTGTGTTTCAGTTTGAAAGCGATGGCATGAAGAATATATTAAAAAGGGCCAAGCCTACCACAATATCGGATTTAATTGCATTAAATGCTTTGTACAGACCCGGCCCGATGCAGTTCATTGACCAGTTTATAAAATCAAAGCATGATCACTCACAAATCAAATATCCACACCCTTGTCTGGAGCCAATCTTAAAAGAAACATACGGAGTTATTGTTTATCAAGAACAGGTTATGCAGGTCGCTCAAAAAATAGCGGGATATTCGCTCGGTGCGGCAGATATGTTGCGAAGAGCCATGTCAAAGAAAAAAGCCGATGAAATGGCTAAACATTATGAAAAATTCATAAAAGGAGCTGTCGAAAGAAACTTCGATGCTAAAATAGCAGAAGAAATTTTTAACATACTTATCCCGTTTTCAAAGTACGGCTTTAACAAAAGTCATGCGGCGGCATATTCTGTGCTGGCTTACAGGACAGCATACTTAAAAGCACACTTCCCTGCGGAATTCTGGGCGGCAAACTTAACCAACGAAATTAATTCAACCGACAAATTAAACAATTATATATTAACGGTTAAAAAAAACGGATTAAAACTTATTCCGCCGGATATAAACAAATCAGAACCCGTTTTTTCGGTTTCCGGCGGTGATATTGTATTCGGCTTAATCGGAATTAAAGGCGTAGGAGAAGCCGCCGCAGAACAGATATCAAGAGAGCGAAATGAAAACGGTGAGTACACATCATTTATGAATTTAATCGAAAGAGTAAACCTGCAAACCGTAACAAAAAAAACGCTTGAAAATTTAATCAACGCCGGATGTTTCGACAATATTGATATGAACCGCCCGACACTTCTTACAAACCTTGAAGGAGCATATTCATACGCAGACAAAAAAAATAAAGAGCAAAACATGGGACAAGCAAGTTTGTTTGAATCCGCAGGAATAGATGAATACGCTAAATATGAATTTAAACAGATGCCCGATTGGCCACAGAGTGAAAAACTTCGAAAAGAAAAAGAATTAATGGGCTTTTACATTTCAGGGCACCCGCTTGAAAAATACAAAACCATAATTGAAAAATCCGCAAACCTTAATTTAGGCCATATTGAAAAGGCACAAAAAGACAAGATTTACACCATTACCGGAATGCTAACCGAAGTAAGTCCGTATACAACAAAAAAAGGGAATCCAATGGCGTTCGGGCAGTTTGAAGATTTAAACGGAACAATTAAACTATTGTTTTTTCCGAATGTATGGACTCAAAACAAAATCTTTGCCCTTCCTGAAACCGTTTGCGCTGTTACCGGTAAAATTGACACAAAGCACGGAGAGCCGTCTTTTTTAGTAGAAAAGATTATTCCTTTAACTGAGCTGAAAGAAAAGTCCATTTCGGAAGTTCATATCGAAATTGACAGCAAAATGGCTTCAGAACAGAATTTAAAAGATTTACAGAATATTTTATATGACAGTAGCGGAACCTGTAATGTCTTTGTCCATTTAAATCACACCATAAAAGGTTTTATAATACAAATACCTCAAAACATAAAAGTGCCGTCTGATGATAAATTTTTAAATAAACTGTCCATGCAAAATGGCGTAACAAATGTATGGAAAGAATAAAATTATGATAAATAAAATAAGGAGAAAATAATGTTGGGAAATATTTTTAGGGCCGTAGCAACGGCAATAAGCATTTACTCGTTGCTGTGTATTGTTAGGATTTTTATGTCGTGGATGCCGGAGATACTTCACACTTCGGTAGGTCGTTTTTTTAGAATGATATGTGATCCGTTTTTGGATATGTTCAGGAGCTTGCCCTTTACAAGAGTCGGCATTATGGATTTATCGCCAATATTCGCCATCGGCTCACTTTCGATTTTACAAATGATATTTGAAGAGCTTGGACGGGGAACACTACCAAGTGCAAGAAATATTGTAATGATGATTATAGCGATAATCTTTTCGTTCATAGGTTTTATGATAACCATATTGATAGTAATCGTGGTTGTGCGTTTGATATACGAGCTTTTAAACCGCTCCTCTTATTCACCATTCTGGCAATCCATTGACGGCTTTATCATGCCAATTGTAACACGGATATCAAGATTTTTTGCGCCTAAAAAAATGTTGTCGGTAACTGCAGGTTTAAGTATTTCTTTGGCAGTTCTGGTTATTATAAGAGTAGGTCTAAAATTTTTAATGATGTTCATACTTTAAAAAACATGCAGGCGGTTCCCGTGCTTCGATAAGCGGTTACCGTGCTTCGACAAGCTCAGTATCCGCCTGACGAGGGGCAGAATACCGGCGTTTTGAGCAAGTAGTTTAGCCTGATTTGGCGAGCACCGTTATCCTTTTGCTCGATTGTTTTTTAAGTAAAGGTGGTTGGAGCGAGAGCGGAAAACACCTCTTATTTTATTTTACAAAAAAGAGCAAAAGATTTAAGGTGCGAGCGGGTTGCCAAATAAAAATCATTTTGATTTTTATTTTGTAAAATTTAAAAATATAATTGAACAATCAAAAACGAATTATTTTTGCTTTATCGAGTTCCACCGGCTTATTCACAATTTCAATTACAGTTAGGTTTTCTATACTTGCAATATTTTTTCTTATCGCAGTTGCAATTTTGTTATCTATCGCTGTAAAGCAGTCGTCTAAAATTAGCAACTCAGGTTGCCCATCAATGCCCTTGCAAGTCCTATTCTTTGCATTTGTCCGCCTGAGACACCGCCTGAAATATTCATTTACAAAGCACTTTTGTTTATGATTGGTTTTTATTTCCTGAACGGCTTTTAATGATGCAGTAATATGTCCTGATGAAAATGATGCGGCGTTTAATTGCTTTTCCCGCCATTGCCCTATTTTAGAAAGCATAAATTTAAGAATAACTATATTCAAGATAATCAGTATAACCGTTGCAATCGTAAAAACAACGTTAATGGAAATCATAATTACCAATGTTATAACCGCAATAACAGCCGCTGTTACAAAGCGGGGAATATCCGTTGTTAATAAAAAACTTATTTCTTGAAGATCACTTCTAAACTTAAAAGCAGTTTCACCAATACCTTCATCTAAATTAAAATTTTTCGGACGAAGTAAAATTGATGATAGCATATTATCAATAAAAGCATTTCTAATTTTAATTCTAAACAGCCAGCTAAACATTAAAGTAATAAAGCCGAACAATAAAAGTACAAACCGAGCTGTCAATAAAATAAGTATTAACCAAATACCAAGAGGCACATCAATTTTATTTTCAAAAAATCAAAAAAACTGTTTATCGATAAAAGCCGGAAATAAGCCTGCCGTAAATTGAAATAAAAATGCTGAAATAAAAGCCGAAAAACAAAAATATGGATGTTTTTTTAGAAAAAACCAAGACACGGAAATAATGGATTGAGCTTCTTTTAATGGAGGAAATTGCAAAAGCCGGACGAGTTTTGTAATTTCTTCTTAAAATATATCAAAAAGCACAATGAAATAAGCTTATTTTTAAGGTGCTTGCTAAAGTAACCGACTTTTGCAAGTGGCTCATGTTGCTTGTCTCTTTTTATTCATTGATACCTTCCTCTTTTAATGCTGCACTTTTCCGTTTTTTACCGGCAATTGAATATCTGCATCTTTTAGCGTTTCTGTTCTATGCGCAATTAAAAATGCTGTTTTGTTTTTTATCAATTCATTAAAAGCTATTCTAAGTTTTTCTTCCTCTTGTTTATCAATTTTGGCAGTTGACTCGTCTAAAATAACAATTTTATTATTTTTTAAAAACAATCTTGCACAGGCTAAAAGCTGAGTTTCACCGCTTGAAAAATTACTGCCATCATCTTTGCAAACATAATCCAGTTTATCGGGTAATGCTTGAATACGCTCATACATTCCGACCTTTTTCAATGCCGAATTAATTTGCTCATCGCAAATATTTTCATCGAACATTCTGATATTTTCATGAATGCCGGCATAAAAAATTATGGCATTTTGACTTACATAACCAATATTTTCTTCAAGGCTTTTTTTGTCATTGCCCCGTTGATGCGTTTATTATCAGCCGTTACTTTTTCTGCTATATCCTTAATTTTGAATTGCCAATATTTTTTCATCTCTTTGGGGCTGTTTTTAGGTTTCTTTGATAAGTCTTTTAGTCCTTTACTTTTTTTGCGTCCCATCTCTTTCGCCATTTCCTTACTGTTTTTACGATAGTTTCAAATTTCCGTGCAGTAGCTTTATTGCCATGTTCTAGTGCATATACAATCATTTCTTTGCGAATAACAAAAGGGGCTTTACTGTTTTTGTAAAGTGTGTAATAATCCATATTGATGGTATCTGCTTTATTATTTTTTTTCTTTAATATATTTTGCCTAAATGTTACTACTTTTGCAATTTCCCCATTTATTTAAAAAATTCTTGATTTTTAAGAATTTATATGGTATAATATATAATGGTAGAGATGGATTAACAAACATTTTTCTGCCCAAAAGCTAATTTTACAATTTATGCGGCCTTTTTTTTCTTTATATGCGGAGGGAATTTATGAAAAATGAAAAAATCAACCTTTTATCAACACTTACTAACGACATTATCACCCATTGTATTTATTTTTTTGCAATGTTTGTTATGGCTTTTATTACAAAAGTAAAGTTCAGCCCATCGATATTATTCCACCCAATTAGTTTGGGGATGATTGCTTTTATGATTACTATGCCAATAATTAAGTATTTCACAATTTTAAAGACAATTCAAAACTATCAGGAAGACCTTAAAGCGGCACAAAAAAGCATTCCCAAGTTTCAGCGATTTTCACTTTTGGTGCCTGTTTTGGGCGGTAATCTATGGGCGGCGTTAATAGCTTTTTCGGGTATACTTCCCGAAGGCATAGAAAACATAAGATTGGTATTCTTTCTTTTTGCAACCGGCAGTATTTATTTGTTCTCACTGTTTTTCTACGCTAACATGAACATTCGTTTTGAAGCAAAACTTAAAAACATAAAACTGGCGGAAGTTCAGGAAGGTCTTTCAGTTACATTAAAAATAGGCTTGACAGGATTTTTTGCGATTATAGGTCTCGCTTTTATATTGATAGGCACTCTTGTTTATCACAGACACACGGATTTTACAAACCGCCAACTTCTTCTTAAAGTAATATTACCCATAACGGTCATTTCATTTATAATCGTATTTTTTGACCTGATGTGGTTTTCTTTAAGAGCTACAACAAAACGAATTATATCCGCAAAAGAGTTTATCGACTTTATTTCACAAGGCGATTACAGAATAGACGACCTTCCGATTGAAAGCCGTGATGAAGCGGCTTATATGATACAGGCTTTAAACGGATTTTTACATACCAACACGGATATAATAAGAGCAATAGAAAAAAGCAGCGATGGAAGTGCAGCACTTGGCGAAAAACTTGCCGACACAACAACTGAAACAAACAGTACGGTAAAGCGAATCCGTGAAAACATTCAGCAGGTTTACAGCATGATAGAAAAACAAGGCACGGAAATTATAGAAACACAATCGTCAATTTCACAAATTATTCAAAACCTCGAAGCACTGGACAAAAACATTGAAACGCAATCAAGCACGGTCATTCAGTCGAGTGCATCAATAGAAGAAATGGTTGCAAACACTTCTTCCATCGATTCAATTTTAAAAAACAACTCAAACTCTATTACAGAGCTGGAAGCAAAAACCCGAAGCATAATGACCGTTGCGGAAAACTCCGCAGAGCTTTCCCGTAAAATAGCAAGTGCCTCAGGAAGTTTGATTGAAACCAGCACCGTAATTCAAGGCATAGCAAGCCAGACGAACCTGCTCGCTATGAATGCGGCGATAGAAGCAGCCCATGCAGGCGATGCCGGAAAAGGCTTTGCGGTTGTTGCGGACGAAATCAGAAAACTTTCCGAGCAATCCAGTTTACAGGCAAAGCAAATCGGCCAAGTACTGAACGGATTAAAAAGCGAAATCGACAGCATAGCCGCATCTTCAAAAGAAATGCAGTCTCAATTTACCGAAATCTTCAAACTAACCGAAACCGTAAAAAACGAAGAGCAGGTAATTACAAACGCCATGGTTCAGCAAACTCAAGGCAGCGAAGAAGTTCTAAAAGGCATAAAAAACATAACCGAAATCACAGGCAAAGTTAAAACAAGCTCTCAAGAAATGCTTTCGGGAAGCAACGCTGTAACCGGCGCAATGGAAAACTTAGCCCGCTCAGCCGAGCAAATCGACTACAGCACAAAAGATATTCTTGAAGGTGCGAACCAAATCAAATCCACAATCGAATCAATCACGGAAATCAGCGCCGAAAACAAAGCCGGCTTAAAAAAATTGACCGACATTGTAAGCCAAATAAAACTATAAAAGTTTTGTAGCAACCCGCGCCCGCCTTAAATCTTTTGTTTTTTACTGAAAAAAATTTAATCAGCGTCTCACATTGTGAGCCGCTTTGAGTACTTGTAAAAAGTAATGAACTTTTTACAAGTAGCTCTAACACCGGTGGACAGAACGTCCACCTAAAGTAAACAAGGGTAATAATTACACAGGACGGGTGATTATTACCCTCCGATAGGGATGTCTTAAGAAATATCGTGATAACGGCGGGCTTTACATCAGGCTAACCAAAATTGCATATCAGGTCAGGATTTTTATCTTAACTTCACGCAGGCTTAAGCTATTGAAAATATTCGGGCTTTCAATTATACTTTTTTTTAACTATGAATACAAATTTGAAAAGCGAAAATTTAAATGAGCGCGGTGCAGGCATATTGATGCACATTACTTGCCTGCCTTCAAAATACGGAATTGGCACATTCGGAAATGCCGCAATTAAATTTATTGATTTTCTTTCTCAAGCAGGTTTTAAATATTGGCAGGTTTTACCATTGGGTCCGACAGGTTACGGTGATTCGCCATATCAGTGTTTTTCGTCATTTGCCGGAAACCCGTACTTAATTGATTTAACCATTCTTAAAAACGAAGGGTTTTTAACCGCCGAAGATTTAGCCGATGCGGATTTTGGCAATTCACCCGATAAAGTTGATTTTGGAAAGCTATATCAAAACCGCTTTTCTGTTTTGCGAAAAGCATTTATAAAAAGCGAGCGATCCGAAATAAACGAATTTTTTAACACAAAAGCAAAACACTTTAAATCTGGTATTGAAGACTACGCCCTTTTTGCCGCAATGAAAACGCACAACCGAGCCCCTTGGTATGAGCAGGAAAAAGCCGTTAAATTTCGCGACACAGTTGAAACAGAAAAATTTAAAATAAAACATTTTTCTGAAATTGAATTTCACAAATTCGTGCAATGGCTTTTTTTGAAGCAATGGTTTGCGTTAAAAGAATATGCAAACAGTAAGGGCGTTCGAATAATCGGGGATTTACCTATCTACAGTGCACACGACAGTGCGGATTGTTGGGTACAACCCGAATGTTTTCTCTTCGATGAAAACCGAATGCCGACTTTTGTCGGAGGCTGCCCTCCCGATTATTTCAGTGCTGACGGGCAGTTATGGGGTAACCCCTTGTATAATTGGCGATATATGGAAGAAACAAACCAAGAATGGTGGCTAAAACGCATTTCATGCAATCTGCAATTATTCGATTATTTGCGACTTGACCACTTCAGGGGGTTTGAATCATTTTGGGCTATACCTTCAGGCGATTTAACTGCAAAAAACGGCTCGTGGAAAAAAGGGCCGGGTATTTCGTTTTTTAAGAGCTTAGAAAAAAAATTGGGGCACCTCCCTGTAATTGCCGAAGACTTAGGCTTGTTAGACGATGCTGTGCTAAAATTAAGAGATAACACAGGATACCCGGGCATGAAAGTTTTGCAGTTTGCATTTAATCCGAATGCCGAAAGCGAATATTTACCGCATAATTTTACTACAACCAATTGTGTTGCATATACAGGCACACATGATAATTCGACAATGCAAGGTTGGCTTAACTATGCAGATAAGCAGGAAATAGAATTCGCATTAAAATATCTAAACATAAAAAACAAAGATGAGTTTTCATTTGCCTGTATTCAAAGTATTGTTGCAAGCATTGCCAAAATCGCAATTGCCCCTGTGCAGGATTTTTTAAATTTAGACGATAAGGCTCGTATGAATCACCCGTCTAAAACGGGAGGTTGGGTTTGGCGAATGACTGAAGCCCAATTTGCGGATTTACAAAAACAGACCTTTATAATACGCGATATGCTGAAAACTTACGGGCGCATTTAGTTTGGTGGTTAAATAAAAACCGGGGCTTTGCTTCGTTAAACTTAAAAGAACACCGGACAGTAGCAGAGAAAAATCATTTTTTGATTTTTCTCGTCAACTCGTTTAGCGCGTGCGTGGACGGGCGAAGTCTATCCTTTTTTTTGCCCCGATTATTTTCATTGGCAATTTTCGCAAGAAACATTGCTTGAAAAAAATTTTAAGAAGCAAAAAAAAGATTATGCTCGCCCGTCGGGTTACAGAGCGTTAGCGACAAATTTATGAAAATGTCTTTTATATTTTTGTTGTTTATGTTATTATCATGAGCCATGAATTTAGAAAATGAGTTAAACCCCGAACAATTAAAGGCTGTCGAGTCAATTGACGGGGCAGTGTTGATTATTGCAGGTGCGGGCTCGGGAAAGACGCGGGTTATTACTTTTAGAATTGCAAATATGTTGTCGCACGGTATTCCGCAGTCGCATATTTTGGCGTTGACTTTTACGAATAAGGCCGCACGAGAGATGCGTGATAGGGTGAAAGATTTAACCGGATTGAAGTTGCAAAATTTGAATGTAAGTACTTTTCACGCTTTTGGTGTGCAGGTTTTGCGTGAGCATATTCAAGAGCTCGGCTGGCGTGCGAATTTCAGTATTTACGATGAGACGGATAAAAATCAGTTGATTAAAGATTGCGCGCGCGAATTAAAATTTTCGCAAGATGCTTTAGATGTTTATAAAATCAGCAGTTTGTTTTCGCAAATTAAGACGGGTATAAAAACTTGGGACAATTCACAGGTGATTTACAAAGAGCTTTATAATGAGTATCAGTCCTGTTTGAAGTTGTATAATGCAGTTGACTTTGATGATTTGATTGTGCTTCCAATCAGGCTTTTTCAAAATCACCCGGATGTGTTGGAGCAGTATCGGCAAAGGTTCAAATATGTTATGGTCGATGAATTTCAGGATACAAGTATTCAACAATACAATTTTATGAAGCTCATTGCCGATAAAAACATTTGCGTTGTAGGAGATGATGACCAGTCAATTTATTCTTGGCGCGGTGCCAATTTTGAAAATATTAAAATGTTTGAGCGAGACTTTCCAAATTTGCTTGAAATAAAATTGGAGCAAAACTATCGCTCCACTGAAACAATTCTCGCCGCCGCAAACGGTGTTATTGCAAACAATACAAACCGAAAAGAAAAAGCACTCTGGTCGGGAAACGGCTCGGGTAAACCAATTCAAATTTTTATTCCCGAAAATGAAACTGCCGAAGCGGATTTTATTGCAGAAAGCATTTTAACCGAAAGGCTTCACGGTAACCGAAGTTATTCCGATTTCGGCGTTCTGCTTAGAACAAACAGTTTAACCCGTCCGTTAGAAGAATCTTTTTTGGAGTCAAACATTCCTTATAGAATGTCAGGCGGCACAAGTTTTTTTCAGCGCAAAGAAATAAAAGATGTTATCAGTTATTTACGCGTAATAGCAAATCCTGATGATGATGTAAATCTTTTGCGAATTATAAACACTCCCCGCCGTGGTATCGGTAAAAAAACTATTGAGCTTATTTCGGAAATTGCAACCGAAAACAATTGCACACTCAGATTTGCAATCAATAAACTTCTGCATACATCAGATAAAACCGTCCGCGAAAAAAGCTTGTCGGATCTTGTCGCTTTTACGGAGTTAATTACAGATGAGCGTAAAAAACTTTTATCGGGAAGCGGGCTTGCACAAAAGGTTCGCAAACTTGTTGAGTCAATTAAATATTTTGATTATCTTAATCAGGAATATCAAAAAAACGAAAAAGCCGCACGGTTTAAGTTTTTAAATATCGAGCATTTAATTCAATCGATTGACGAATGGGAGAAAAACCCCGACACCCTAAACCCGACACTTTATAATTATCTTAATCGTATTACATTATTAAGCAGAGATGATATGAGTAAAGAGGATAAAGGAGAGGTCAATATCATGACAATCCACGCATCGAAGGGCTTAGAGTTTCCCGTGGTTTTCATCGCAGGTGTCGAAGAAGATATAATTCCTCATGCCCGCAGTTTAGAAGAATCAGAATCCAACATTGAAGAGGAGCGGCGGCTTTTTTATGTTGCAATTACCCGTGCTCAGGATAAACTTTATTTAACCAGTTGCAGGACGCGAAACAAAATGAAGATGAGCGTAGAATGCGAACCCTCCCGCTTCATTCAAGAAATTCCCGTTGAGCTGGTAACTTATCATGAGCCTGATATTAAAAGCAAGCAAGAAAACATTGCCGATATGTTTGAAGCTATGAAACAAAAGTTTTCAAGCTCGTAATTGAAATTGCCACAAGCGATTTTGAAAATTGTTTTTTCGGTTAGATTTAACATGATTTAATGCGTATACTTGATTTTTTGCAAATTTTGCGGTAAACTCTTTTTAAGGTGGGATAAAATGAATAATCAGCATTTAATTAAGCAAAACAGGGATACTATAGATAATATGGCACCTTGGTCGCAAGAACTTTCAATTAAGTACTGCTCCAAAACAACAAACCTGTATTTAGTTCACGGTAACATAAGAGATTTTTTGCCACACAAAATAGATGCGGGACAGTTTATGTTTGTCCGAATTCAAGACTACATTGCCGAAGTAATTTTTGGAAACAAAGACATAATTATTTTTTATAATAAGTCAACCGGCATTTCTTTTTGTTTAAAAGAAGTTCGCAAAGATTATATAAATACTATGAGCAAACTTTTCCCCAATGAAGATCCAAAAAATTTCTTTTCCCGAAATCCGTTTGAAGCATTTAGATTTTTGGAAACATACTTTATGCAAAAAATCGGGCATAACTTACGAATTATTTTAATCATCGATTATGCCGAAGCAGTTGTTCCCGCCGCAGAAATCAGTAAACTTGATGAAGTAGACCGGTATTCTTTTGTTACATTTCATAAATGGTCTCACGACCCAAAATTCACAGACGAAGACATTTCCATAATTATGCTTACGGAAAATTTGAACGATGTAAACTGCCGGCTTGTCGCTTCTCCGACAACCGTAAAAATAGAAATACCATTGCCCGATGAAGAAACAAGAACCAACTATTTAAGATCAATTAAAAACAAAAAAGATAAAGACTTAGACCTGATATTGGACAGAGGTGTTTGCGTGGAAGCCTTGGGAAAACTTTCATCGGGGCTGAATTTATTTAACTTAAAACAATTGATTGGCGAAGCATTTCAAGATGAGAAGCCGATAACGATAGACTACTTAACTCAAAAAAAACGCAAAATGATTGAAGCCGAAGCGGCCGGGCTTTTGGAATTTGTTTTAACACAGCACAACCTTGATTACATTGCAGGTCACGAATTCGTAAAAAAGCGATTTAAACTGGCGGCAAAGGCATTAAAAACAGGGCGTATTGAAGTTATGCCAATGGGTTATCTAATCGCAGGGCCTATTGGCACGGGAAAAACATTCATGGTTTCCGCATTTGCAAACGAAATTGGTGTTCCAATGGTCAAACTGAAAAACCTGCAATCAAGATGGAAAGACTCCGCAGAATCCGGCTTGGAAAAAATACTTACAATCCTAAAAGCAATGTCGCCTGTAGCGGTAATGATTGATGAGGCCGATATGATTTTAGCCGGCGGGCGGGGAAAAGATGCCCCTACTGAAAACGCAGGACTTGTCGCACAATTAATTAACTTCATGGGCAATACCGAATACAGGGGAAAAATCATCTGGTTTTTAATCACATCCCGCCCCGACTTAATACCTATTGACCTAAAACGACAAGGACGTGCAGAAGAACATCTTGCATTATTTTACCCGCAAAACACCAATGAAAAAATTGAGCTTTTCAAAACATTGCAAAAAAAACTCAGAATTAAAGGCAGCGAAGTTGACTTTGCAAAAATTGTTCGCTCGATTAAATTTTCAGTATCCGGTGCAGACATTGAATCAATACTAGTCCGTGCCAGAATGCAGGCATCATCGGAAAACCGAGTTATGATTACAACAAAAGACTTACTGGCAACAATCGCCGATTTTATACCGCCTACCTACCCATACGAAATAGAGTTGCAAAACATAGTTGCCGCACTTGAATGCACCAGCAAAGAAATGCTTCCCGATGAGCTGAGCAAAAAAGGCAGAACAGAGCTTCTAAACGAAATGCTTGAACTAAAACAGCTGATGGGCGAAAAATAAAAAAAGCATTTTGTAAAAATTTAATTTTTACAAAATGCCCGTTAATCTTCAATCAAGAAGTGCAATTTACTCAAATCTACATTTTAATAATGGTACCTGTTTTGCCTTCAATACCGTCTTTTGCTTTTTCCAACAAAGTAATTAACGCAAAACCGCCTTTTTTGTTTTCCGCAAAACTCATCGCGGCTTCAACTTTAGGCAACATTGAGCCAGGCGCAAAATGCCCCTCAGCGATTAACTCTTTTGCCCTGTCAACAGAAATCTCTGACAGCCACTCCTGATTTGGCTTATTAAAATTAACAGCAACCTTTTCAACAGCAGTCAAAATAATCAAACAATCCGCATCCAAATCTTCAGCAAGTTTTGCACTTGCGAAATCCTTATCGATAACGGCAGGAATTGTCTTTAAAAAATTGCCATCCTTTACCACTGGAATACCGCCGCCACCACAAGTGATGACAACCTGCCCTGCATTTGAAAGGGCTCTTACAGTTTCAATTTCTGCAATTTCAACAGGCTTTGGAGACGCAACAACCTTGCGATACCCCCTTCCTGCATCCTCTACAACAGGCTCACCCTTGGCAATAAGCTCATCGGCTTCTTCCTTACTCATAAAACTGCCAATAGGCTTTGTTGGCTTTTTAAAAGCCGGATCATTTTTATCGACAACAACCTGAGTAACAATCGTACTGACCGGTTTTTTAATACCCCTGTCCAAAAGCTCCTGCCTTATAGCAGCCTGCAAATCAGATCCGATATAACCCTGGCTCATTGCAACAGACACAGCCAAATCCGCCGGCGAAGTTGCAGGATTTGCTTTATGATGCTCGGACATCGCAATATGAATCATGCCAACCTGCGGGCCGTTACCGTGCGAAATAATCACCTCATTTCCTTCCTCAACCAAATCAGCAATAGGCTTCGCAGTCAACTTAACAGCCTTTCGTTGCTCTTCCAAATTTTTACCCAACGCATTTCCGCCCAACGCAATTACAATCCTTTTTCCCATAATTTCTACTCCAAACTAATCTAAAATAAAAGAAACCGAATTCTAATATTTTATAAAAAAAAAATCAAGCCATAAATTCAAATTTATTTTAGCTTCAGTAAATTTAACTAAAAAGAAATCACACATTTTGTGTGATTTCTCTGCAACCCGCTCCCGCCGCATAATCTTTTGCTCTTTTTTGCAAAATAAGCGGTGTTTTCCGCTGTCGCTCCAACCACCTTTACTTAAAAAAACAATCGAGCAAAAGGATAGACGGCGCTCGCCACAACAGTATTTGAGCGAAATGAAAGCACTCCGGATTTCTTTTTTTACCCCGCTTTTAAATCAAAAAAAAATCAAAAAAATATTTAAAATTCCTGTTGAATATTATATAAAATTTTATTATAATGAACAGGCACAGGGTATTAAAAAATAAAAGATATTACTTTAATCGTAAAGTTAATTATAAAAGTCGACTTAAACATATTTTAAAAATTTACCCGCCGCTTACACATAGAAATAAACTTATGGGAGGATATATTTATGAAGATAAAAACAAAATTTCTAGGGCTGTTAATTCCGCTTTTTGTTATAGTTTTTCTTTTTTTAATGCTTTTTTTCGGTATATGGAGTTCTAAAATATTAGAAAAAAATGTACAGGAAAAAATGATTTTAACCGCCAAACATGCAAGTGCTCAAATTTGGCTCAATCTGGTACAGGCAACCAACACACTTGAATCCGTAAACGCTGCATTGGATTTTAATTCAAGAGAATACACCAATCTTAAAACTTCACTTGAAAATGTAACCCAAACCAATCCTGCGTTTCAAGATGTATATTATGCCTACAGCGATGCAACATTTATAGACGGCTCAGGCTGGGTACCCGACAGCGATTGGAATGCTTTAGCACGACCATGGTATATTGGAGCCGAAAAAACCGAAGGCTTTTTTGCATCTGAAATTTATATTTCCGGTGCCACAAATGAGCCAACAATAGCACTTGCAAAAGCAAATAGAATCAACGGTAAGCTGAAAGGCGTTATAGCAATAGACTTTAGTTTAAGTCAGCTAAAAGAAATACTTGAAGAAGAAATTTTTGCCTATTCGGGAACAAAGGCATCGATAATCACCGGTAAAGGCGGCTTTGTTGTAGACAACGACTATACCGCAAAACAAAACATCTTTGAAATAGAAGACGGAAAATTTGCCGACTTCGGAAAAAAGCTGCTTTCAAAAAATAAAGAATTTTTTGAATACAATATCAACGGCAAAGATTGTTATTGTATTACGCAACCTGTAACCAATACAAACTGGAGGTATGTTCTTACTGTTCCGGTAGATGAAGTTATGGCACCTGTTCATAAAATGCTTTTTGCTTTTTTTACATCTTGTGCCATAGCAATTTTTATTATACTCACAGTTTTATATATTCTGGTCAAAAAAATTACACACCCGATTATCAAGGTAGTTGCACATTTAAAAAACATAGCACACGGAGACGGAGACTTAACTGTAAGATTGCCGGTAACGGGAAGAGATGAAATATCAGACCTGTCAAACTATTTTAATCAAACAATCAAAAAAATCGGGCTTTCCATAAAATCTGTTTTAAATAATACCGAAAATATGTCCACGGCAGGTCAGGAGCTTTCAACCAATATGGACGAAACAGCAAGCTCCGTAAACCAAATAAGTGCAAATATTCGAGGAGTAAAAGACCAGATTATAAACCAAACCACCAGCGTAACCGAAACATCGGCAACAATGGAGCAGATTACCCGCTCCATCAACCAACTTAACAGCGGTATAACCCGACAAGCGATAAGTATAAAAGATCTGGTAGATGTTATCACTGTAAGTGAACAAACAAGCGATAATTCCAAAAAAGTTCTTACCAAGAACACAGAGCTTATTAGCAAGCTGGTAGAAGAATCCTCGAAAGGAAAAGATGTTATAACTATTTCCGGTAAAGAGGTAGAAAAAATCACCGAAGAATCGGGAAGTCTTTTGGAGGCAACGGCAATCATACAAAACATTGCAAGCCAGACAAATCTTTTGGCTATGAATGCGGCAATCGAGGCAGCCCACGCAGGAGATTCCGGCAAAGGTTTTGCCGTTGTTGCCGATGAAATCCGTAAACTTGCCGAAGAGTCAAGTGTACAAGGTAAGGTTATCACAGCCACACTGAAAAATCTGCGTAGCGAAATTGAGACTGTTTCACAGTCGTCTAAAAACATCAATGAAACCTTTACTTCTATTTTCGAGAAGGTAAGCGATGTAAAAGCTATGAACGATGAAATGATGGAAATACTGACAGCCAGAAGGCAACAAAGCTCGTCTTTACTTTCGCTCGTAAAAAATGTCAATGCCGTAACCAGTGAAGTAAAACAAGGCTCGCAAGAAATGCTAAGCGGCAGTGAACAAGTTGCAATCGAAATGAGAACGCTTGATGAGCTTTCACAAGCCATAAACAACAGTATGAATGAAATGGCTGCCGGAGCCAGACAAATAGCGAATGCTGTGCAGGAAGTAACCGACTTAACGCATAAAAATAAAGACAGCATCAAAAGTCTTTCAGATGAGGTTTCTAAATTTAGGGTATAAGCGTAAAATTTAGAAGAAAACCGGAGTGAAGGCAAATACGCTTAACCTGATGTAAAGCTCGCCGATATCCTTTTGTTTGATTATATTTAGCGGCAAAAGCGGCTTACTATTAAGTAAGACGCTGATTGTTCCAATTCAGAAAAAAACAAAAGATTTAAGGCGAGCGCGGGTTGCAAGAGCTGTGAAATGTTGGAATTAAAAAAAATGCTTTTGTTTTAAGCTGTAGCATTTCACAGCTCAAATATTTTTAAAAATACGAAGGGTTGTCTAAATATGCCCACATACCCATAAATCCTTCCATATATCCCATTTTTCGCCTTTTTGCATAAAGCCTAAAAAAGAGGACATTTTTGTCTTTCTCGAAGGTTGCACGCTTAAACTCAACATAGTCGTTGGGCAGAAAGCCAACTTCGTCTGCAGTGCTTCCGGGAATGATTGATTTTATTCTGTAGGTATGTCGTTTGCCGGCACTTTCAAGGCGCATTCCAAGTAGGGGGAGTAATGAGCGATATCCGGAATCTGTTCGATAGACGGTTTCGCCGGGCATTTTTGGACGTTTTTGCAACATAACGAACCATTCTCTTGTTTTGTATTTATTGTCTTTGTTTTTTTCAAAACCTTTGAGTTTAACAAGCGTTCCGACATTTTCCCTTAAAAAGAGGTCTTGCAGGTCATGCAATTTTTCAATTCGTATGCCGTTGTAATGTGTTATGATTGCGTTTTCGGGTATGTTAGCTTGATGAGCCGCCCCCAACGGAAGAATATAGTCTACCATGATGCCTTTTACATCATCAAGCTCTTGTATTTCCGAAGGCATCAATGTATGTCCGAGTGCTCCTATCCAGCCGTGCATCACCTCTCCGCCACGAAACATTTTAGGCAAAGATATTTTTAAAAGTTCAACAGGAATGGCGAAGTTTAATCCTTCATTTTGTTCAACACCCGCAAATACAACAGCTTGTACATTTCCGAATTCGTCTATAAGCGGTCCGCCTGAATTGCCGTGATTAATTGCGGCATCGATTTGCAGTATGCTGCCTAATGAAAGCAGTCTTCGGTTTTTTGCCGATACTATTCCCGATGTGAGTGTTTTTTCAAGTCCGGCAGGAGAGCCGATTGCATATACTTTACTTCCGACACTGAGGTCTTCTGATGTACCCAGCCGAAAAACCGTTTCGGGAATGAGTTCGGTTTTTAATAAGGCAAGGTCTAATATCGGATCCCATCCGACTACTTTTGCGGATATTCTGCGATTTGGGTCAATCGGGTCTTTTATGTAAACTTGCGAAAATCCTTCGTATTCGGGGTCTACTTCGCTTTGTATTACATGATAATTTGTGATAAAGTATCCTTTTTTGTCGATAAAAAAACCTGAGCCGAGTATTTTATCCGAAAAAGCAATCCCCTTTTCAACTTTCATTCCTTTATCAACCCAGACTGTTAATGTTCCTTTCAGTAACCGCTCAAAGACGGCTGTTTTATTTTCCACGCCGGCATTATGTTGCGGTTTGTTTTTTAGGTTGGCAAGTACAGTGTTATCAAGTCTTTGCCAAGAGTGCATTTGCTGTTGATAGATTTTGGTTTCCGTCCAGTTACCGGGGCTTGTGCCCACGGATGCAAGAGATTTAAAATATATCAATGCAGAATACCAATCTTTCTTTGTAATAGCCTCTTGAAATGATTCTATGGTTGAATTAACGGCTAATTTATAGAGTTTTTCAACAGCGGAATATCCGTTGGTTTTGTTTTGTAAAACTTTTGCTTTTACCAATGCTTTTACAGGTTCTTTATTCTTTACAAAACCTTCCGCCACAGATACTTCGTATAAAACTGCAGATTCGCTGGAATAGTTTACCGGTTTCGGCACAGGTTTTGGAGTACCGGCACATGATAGGAATAATGAGGAAAAAAATATTAAAAAAGAGCTAATTTTCCAAAATGTCCGCAAAAATAAATCCTCCCGATCTTGTAGCAAAAATATTTATACCGTTAATTCGTACATTGTATGAAACAACCGGAATATTGGTTTGGTTAAAAACTTTCATTATTTCTTTTGCAAATAATTCACTGTTAGACGGTATTTGGGCTAACCAAAAAAACGGCAAGTCGTCTTCTTTGATTATTTCACTTGTATTGTTCATATATGTTACGGATTGAGGTATTTGAGACGCATAGTTTACCGTTACAGGCTTGAGGGTTTTCGGGTGGAGCCATTCAGTCTGAGCTGTACCGTTAGGATACTCTGTATATCGAATTTCCCAATGCGAATCTTCATTGCTGTCCCATGTTTTTTTTACGGTTCCATCATGCTCATACTTTTCAGTATATTCATAAAGTTTATTTTTATTAAGGTCTATTGAAATGGTTTCAAGTTCTCCCTTTTTAGAATATACCTCTTGTGTTTCAAAAAATCCGTCCATATCACGGTCTATGTTTTTTAAGGCGATAAATCCGTTTTTGAAATTAGCCAATGCTTGAATTTTACCGTCTAAAACTGTTTCAGCAGAAATAGGAATCCCTTTATTCAGATACACTCTGTCTGCTCCTGCGGTATATAAAGGATTTTTACTTTCAATGTAAGAAGCAGAGTATAATAATTCACCTGTAGTCAAACTAGAAATATTAGGTTTTAGCATTAAAGTAAAAAAATTGGAGTAATCTTTTTTTTCGGAAATATCAAAAAAAATCGTTTTCAACTCAATAGGGGCCCATTCCAAATCAAGCGGACGCATAACATAAAGTTTATTCTCAAAATTGACGGATTTAACTGTAGGGTAATCATCATATTTTACTTTTACTCCGTTTTTTTTTGATAGTACCTGTACGGGTATTCCAAAATTGCAGTCTATAATATAATCCGAATATCCGTCTTGGTTTGAATCGAAACTCGCAATTTTAGGTCTGCCGTCCTTAAAAAATACAATAGAATTAAGCACACCATCACTTTCTGAGTCGTAAAATATGCAATCAGAATATTTTGCAAGTTTTTCCGATATTATTGTTCGCGATTCATATAAGCCGATAATTTTAGTAAGCTCGTAAAGATGGTCAGCATATAATGCTTTTACTTTTAGACTTTTGCCCGTATTTGGATCCTTACAAATAGATTTCATATTAAAAAATTCATTTACGGCTGTTTTTTCGTCAATAATGCCATATTTAAGAGACAAGACTAATGCGTAGGAGCGAACAAACAAGTCTTTCGGATTATAAGATTTTGTAAAAGGTCTGTACATTTCACGATAAATTTTAAGTCTTCGTTTTATTTCTGCTTCGTCTGTTTCAAATGGCGCAGAAAAAACAAAAAATGACGGGTCTTCTTCTTCCCAAATATACAGGCGGGATAAAATTTTCATTGCCAAATTAAGGTTTACATTTCCGACCGTTTTACTTTTTTCTGCCATTAAAAATAGTTTTGGAAATCGTGCATCAAATGACCATTTATCAAGGCTTTCAGAAATAACCCTTCTGGCATCAGCCCATTTTTTCAATCCATAAAATGAAGTTGCCTTAATATAGTCAATGTCGGCGGTAACAAATGGCAGTCTGCTCGCAATATTTAAAGCTTCTTTGTATCTGTGGGTATTGGCATATATAGTTGCACATAGCAACAAAGCATTATTTCGGTCGTACAGTCTCCAATTCATTCCATCAGCACATGCAAATTCCACACGCTCCAATTGTTCAGCAGAAGGGTAATTTAATTCCTTGTAACACAATGCCTCAATATAGGCAAAATCCGCCAATGTAGCATCATATACTCCACCTAATTGGGCCTGAAAAAGTGCTGTTTTCCATTGTCTTTTTTCATAAGCGACTGAAGCCTTTTCTAAACAATTTAAAGCGGCAACTCTATTTACACCTGTTAAGGAATCAACCGAGTCCGGTTTTGAAGCAAATGCTAAAGCAGAAAATCCTAAAAAAGCTAAAACAATAAAACACCTTAATACTGACTTATTCACTAAAATTACCTCAACTGTCGGAAAATTTTATACGGTTCTTACCTCCTACAGAGGCACCGTAAATACCAAAAACTATTCCGTTTCTTTCTATTATCGGCAATAATACCCTATTTCGTGAATTCAGCTTAAACTCATTTATCAGCTTTTTTACAGTCTTAAACTTTCCTTGTTCGATTTCTATCCTGTCACCATTACGCACGGAGCGAATATAAAACGGCAACCGAAAAGGGCCAAACAAACCACAGGAATTATTTGCATCCGAAATATAAACCAACCCCTTATCGGTATTTGATGCTGAAATCACTTGAATTATACCCAAAGGATACTCAAAAACACCTTTTTTTTCAACCCATAGCGAATAACCTATTTTATAATTATCCGAAGGGCTCGTTTTATAAATAGTCAAATATTCAGTATTGGAAAAAACACCTAAGTTACCACTCTCTATTTTTTGATTGGTTTTTATTTGTATCGCTTGTTTTAGGAAACTATGTGATAATCGCATCTTAAAACCCAACAAATTAAACCCTTTCAGCAAAACACGCAACTTTAAGGCTTTATCAAGCGAAAAAAATAATTCAGATGAAAATTTTAAACAATCTTCAGTTTTTACAAATGCGTTACTCAATGCTGTATTAAGGTCATAATCTTTACCCGGATTTTGTGATAACAATTTTTTAAGTAATTCATTTTCTGCAAAATCAAAATCCAATTTTACATTTTCGATTGTTTTATCGATGCCTGATTTCCAATTCGGAAAAGTTTCCTCAAGAGCAGGAATTAGAAAAAGTCTAATTCTGTTCCGCAAATAATCGGGTAAACTGTTTGTTGAATCATTGCAATATTCGATATTTCTGCTTTTTAAGTAAGATATTATTTCATGGCGAGATACATTCAACAATGGACGGATATATTTACCCCTCCGTGCAGGAATTCCCAAAAGGCTTTTACCGGTGCCGCCTTGAAATACCCGCATCAGAACTGTTTCATAAAAATCGTCTTGAGTATGTGCCGTTGCAATAAATTCTGCACCGATATTGTTTGCAATTCGCTCAAAGCATTCATACCGCAAGTCTCGTGCAGCCGCTTCAATTCCGCATTTATTCTGTTTTGAATACTCTGAAATACCTTTAATATCTTCAACATAACACGGCACATCTAGTTTGTTACAAAGCTCCACCACAAAATTTACATCGTGCAAATTTTCCTCAACGGAACGAATATGATGATTTACGGTAACAACCGAAAAATTACAGGATAACTTGGAGTTTAATTCAAAAAGAGAACAAAGCATTGCAACCGAATCGGCACCACCTGAAACAGCCAGAAGCACCCGTTTAGGCGATGCTTCCTCTAAAGCGGGAAAAAACAAACAGAAATTCTTCAATATTTTTTCACAAAACGCTTCTTTGCAACACATTTATTAAAATAATTTACAAAAGATAAAATAAAACTATTTAGGTGTAAAACAAGAGCTTACACCTAAATATAAATTATTCGGTAGCAACTTCTTCAGTAGCGGGTGCTTCTGCGACAGATTCTTCATCGCTTTCTTCGGAAGTTTCTACAACAGTTGTAGCCGCAAATTTAATAGTTGCAATAACCTGATCTTGTGCAGTCAGAACTTTAACCGCATCCGATAAATTTAAATCGCTTACATGCAAACTTTGATTTACATCCAAATCGTCAACATTTACAACAATTTTTGGAGGTAAGTCTTTTGGAAGACAAACGACATCAATAGTAGTAGCCCCTGTTTCAAGAATACCGCCATTTCTAACACCAACAGGAGAGCCTTCCAATTTCAAGCCAACCTTTGTATTGATTTCTTTTCCGGGCTCAACAGCATAAAGATCTACATGATTGATTATATCACGGCGTATATCATACTGAAAGTCCTTAATAAAAACCTGATATTCTTCATTATTGTCAAGCTTTACCTGAACAATAGTACTATCTGTAATTGACTTAAATAATTTCACAAAATCTTTAGAATCTACATCAATTGGAATTGACTTACCCTTATTGTCATACATAACACCCGGAGTTCTACCTTCGGCACGGCACATTTTTGCGGCAACTTTACCGAAACTATTACGAAGTTTGGCGTTTAATACTTTTTGTTCCATAATTTTTTGCTCCTCGTTTTTCCAATTGTTTTGATAGTTAAGACCATAATGAAATCTTTTTTATCCAACAATTGTGAACATTGAAACTTAAATATAACAAGTTTCTAAAACTGGGACGGCAGGATTCGAACCTACGGAATGGCGGCACCAAAAGCCGCTGGCTTACCACTTGCCGACGTCCCAATGAATTCGGTTTTACATATCTACTACACAGTAAATACAAAAGGTTTGCAAAACTTCCAAATCTGTCCCAACTCCTCACAAGCTTTTTTTACAAGCTCTGATTTGGATAACGGAAACAGTCCGAAAACCGATGAGCCCGAACCGCTCATCAAGGCAAAATCAGCACCGGCTGAAAGCAGAGCAGATTTTGCCTGCAAAACCTCACTATGTTTTTCAAACAGAACTTCTTCAAAATCATTTACAAAGCACCATTTGGAAAAATCCAACTTATACTGCTCGGCAAGAAACCCGTCAGGGCTCTTTTTAAAGCAATTTCCATGACACCTGTTACGCTTATCCAGCAAGCTATAGGCTTCTGCACTCGAGCTATGCACATCAGGAAAAATAAGCACGCCCAAACAATCCAATCTGGCATCAATGGGCGAAAATACCTCACCTCGACCCGAAACTACTGCCACCGGCTCTTGCAAAAAAAAGGGACAGTCACTGCCTATCTGCAAAGCCAAAGGCTGCATTTCAGATAGGGACAACCCTGCACCGGTTAAAATATTAAGCGCCTTAAGCAACTCAACAGCATCGGAAGAACCTCCGCCTAACCCTGCACCAACAGGAATACCTTTTACCAGCGAAACATTAACACCACCCGAAAAACCGGTTGTCGCCTTAAAAAGCTCAAAAGCCCTACGCAATGTGTTTTCGACAGGAAGCTCAAAATTCGGACAATGTACCGAAAAACCACTTGGCACAAGCCTGACCAAAAGTGAATCAGCAATGGAAATACGCTGAAAAACACTCTCAATCTCATGATAACCGTCTTTCCGCTTCCCCAAAACTCGCAAATGCAAATTAATCTTCGCATAAGCAGGCAAAAAAACAGAATGTTCTGTCATGTTCAAAACATTATACACAAAACAAAAAAATTGTCAATGCTAAAATTAAAAAATGTCTTTAACCTGTGATAATTTCACCCCTAAGATTAACCAATGAAAATTTCACCCCCAAAGTGAAAAATATATTATTATAGGAGAATGAATTATATC